>Ga0315915_1000642_pt1 | contig 37805 bp, 20 predicted proteins | sample MpolbnodulesMG_FD_207738 | JGI IMG/M metagenome (GOLD analysis project Ga0315915, IMG submission 207738) | Medicago polymorpha root nodule microbial communities from Los Angeles, California, United States - branched nodules | ecosystem: Host-associated > Plants > Roots > Nodule | place: USA...
TGCAAAAGCTACATTTTGTAGCTTCAACAAAATCACGGTGTCACCGTGATTTTGTCGAATCCACTGTGATACAAAAAAAAAATACATTGTTTCTCGCACCAATCATACTCTTTTGAGTTCATCTTTTGCACTAGTCGGGCTGGGTGTGGTTGACCTTGAAATGGATGAGATGGAACTCAATACACCTGTTGCTGGCTACTATCATGGAATTGCGAGCTTGCACATCTGAGCTGCAGATTATACATTTATGGACATCTTCCTTGGTTGGCTTGCTTCAGACTCAATTACTTAGACTTTAGATGGACCAAATCTGTAGTTCTAGGCTACCAATTGAATTGGCCAATCAGACTAATAAACACCGTTGAACCTAAAGTAAATTTTGATTGGCATTTTATATGAACCAAATAAAGATCTGAATTTGGTGCAGTCAAGGAATCCATGCATACACATTAAAATTGCACATTTGCAAAATAGTCCAAATTTAAAGTTTGATATTTATCAATAAATTTAAAATTTGCACATTTGCAAGTTATCTTATTATCACTCATGGTTTTTTTTTTTTTGAGAGCATCAATCATATGGTTTGGATTGCTTGACAGGAAACATATCGACTGCAGAATCTATAACAATTTTTTAGATTAAACCAACTTATTTAAACTAAAGAATCTATAACAATTATAAATTAATTCTAAAACATCGGCTTTATTAATAAGTAATGTCTGTGTTCAATGTTGTGTTTTCAACTGCATTTTCAGCATTACCTTTATTCTCTAATTGCTGTTTTTTTTTTATGTTAACCCTTTGATTCTCAAAGGAATGGACTCTAATAATCCAGAGTTCGGTCAAAAGATAAGTAAAACATGATCAAGAATTGTTCCACCTAGGAGTCAAATTTAAGTTCTTCCAAACAATTCGTCCATTGGTGGAGCTCATTAACTATTTGAGTCCAACTGTTTGGTTTATTTGATTTGTGTTTGTTGCTTTCAATAGTACATTAATTGATTAATCTCTGTGAAAACAATAGCACTATGAAAACTATAGCAAGCAAATTTTATTTCTATTGGTCTTAACTCTTAAGTCAATAACTGTGCTGCATAAACTATGACTGCTTCAGTTACACGAAACAATATCTTTCCAAATAAGTACATTAGTTAATTAATATGTTTGTTGATTATTTCATCCCACCATCACTCCCTTAATAGAAGTGAAAGACAAATATAATCTCCAAAAAACAAAACAAAAACAAAAAATTAATTCATTGACAAGAAATGCACCCTTGCAAGGGTATATTCCTTTCCTGCAATCCAAACACCAGTTTGAGACCATTGTATATCTTCCCAGTCCAAGTTCTCCTCCAACACCTAATCATAGTGCAAATATCCATCCAATCATCATACAATTGAAAAATTCAAAAACAGTTTAAATATGCATTCTACATATTTAGAATGATATGAAAATACCTCGACATGTTCAAGAGGTAGAGGGATGCCAATCGTGCGCATCAATTTCTGTGGCAAAGGCTTCTTACAACGAGACCACCGGAAAGCATCAATCATAACATGATCAGGCTCACTTTTTTCACCATTTGCAGAATGTGTATGGTGATTTTGAGCCTTCTCTGTGCCTGATTCATTTGCCTGAGTTGCAGGTGTAGCCTTGACCAATTTCTCTCCGGCAAAACAAAGCTCGTATCTACAACAAAATGACTCATTGTTAAAAGAACACCAGGAGGCTTTTTCTACGTGATTTCAACAAGACCACCTTCATGAATTCGTTGAACTCAATAAATTTCTCAAAGAATGAAGTTGTATTATAAATGAAAACAACAATCATAACATTGAAATTTTATTAAATATAATTTTACATAAGCATGTTCATGTTAGATGTGACATTCAACAGTAACAATCAATGGATTCAGTGCATTGACTTTTTAAGGGATATCATATACGAAGCACATAACAGTTTATGTACAGTACAAATTACTCGTTTAGTGCAACAACTTCCGTGTCAAAATACCTGGTCGTATGTGTCTCCAAATACAAAACTTCTCCCTTTTTCAATCGAGCAGATGTGTATTGTGGCTTTTTTAGACCCTTGTCTGCTACAATGCTTATACTATATTTGATCCTGATGATTAAGAAATACAAAATCATGAGTAAGGATAGTTGTATAAAATAATATCAAGATAAGGTGCAGAATGTATGTCGTATTGCATCTGTTATCTAACAAAGGATAAGAAATACTGCTTCCTGATCCACATTGCATAGCCGAATATTGACATGTTTTCAAATATTACTAAAATAACATAAATTGGGTTTTATTATTTTTGCACCAACACAGCACAATATGAGATTAGTCAATCAATTTAGCAACATAAACTACCATACCAAGGCTCATTGCAAAGATTGTACTGAATCGTGACTTCTCGAACATATCTTTGCTGCCGTAATGCATTCTGAAAAATGAAAGCCACAAAATAAGACAGTAAATACCAAAGGCCGGGTCTTTCTAGCTAGGCTAGCAACATAAATACCATGCTTCAACACATGCGGGACATTATATTCTTCTCAATCTTTTTTTCGTATTAATAACACTTTACTTTTCATTGAAATTAATAACACATTTATGGAAACTGATAGAAAGACAATCTTTAGAAGGAAAAAAAAAACAGTTTGTTTGCGCCACCTGAAAGCATAACAAAGCACAATTTCTGAATGCAGAAAATAGAACATAACCAACTGAACAGCCCAAATAGAAAAAATTAAACACCGAAACTTTAACTTCAAGAAATTAACACAGTGCATGCTTGAATTATTGAGAAGCACAAATGCAGGCATCGACAAGTTCCATCTATGAAACAACATTAACAGTTATTGATTATATTTTGGAGGCAATTATTAGATGCTGAATTTGCTTATTTAAAAAAAAATAGATGCTGAAACAAACCGAAGCTGCGGCCCTAGTAGTCATTGTCCGCTCCACAGCCACCGGAGCAAGAGTCGGCTCAATAGTTGATGTATGTGTGAGGCAAGGTTCAAGATCAATAGTTCCACCTCCTTTCTGAAGATAAACAAAATGAACAGTTAGATATTAAGTTGGTAATATTGATAGGAGATTTTGCACACCTTTTGATATTACCTTCACAATGCAACACCGTTCAATTCGATAACTGCAGCCAATTTTAGCACCCCAAGCACGGGAACGTACATTGTTTCTCAGTGTAGAAATATAGCCTGATGTCACATACATAATTAAAAAAATTAGATTGCCAAATAAATATTCAAATGGAAAGAAAAAAAAAACTGTGTCTCCTAAATTCGATTCTAAATATATTCGCAGTTCTTAGTCATTACCATTTAAAAGGCAATTAAATATTATTGAAGATAATAGTGATTAAGGCTGTATGGACATACAATCTTTTGGAGGTAGCACCCGAATGGTTGCGCGTAATTCTTGTATGGCTGCAGGAGGTGGAGATGCTGTTGGGCGACAGTAACCTGTATGCATGAGAACTGTGCAGATACTAACGTCAAGCATGTATCTTCCAGTATATGTAAGAACACCCTAATGCACCGGTTTTCTAAAAGACATACCAGCAACAAGATCGGAGTCATATGTGTACACATCAGTCCCCCAAAGCTGGCCACCTCTGACCTGAATACAATAATGTAACTGTTACTTAATACATGATATAGCATTAATAGAAAAATCATGTTTGAAAAGTATTACAATTAAATTTTAGGGATATACAGAAAAAGGCAAAAAAAAAAACATCGAGACTTCCATCTAGTGAAATCATTATTTTTTTTTTAAATATAAATCTTCATGCCAAACTAGGGTACATAAATTAGTTTACAATAGTAGCACTGGAAGTTACCAAGCCTCAGATTTTCACAACAGCATAAAATTGGAAGTTACTACTTTTCACCCCATTAAGCTCCATTGACTAACTCGACATTATGAACAAGTTCAAAGAATTTCAACCAGATTTGACTGACGCTAAGATGGCCCGACTGCAGTTATTTGGACCAGACTAGCCAATCTAGTCCAATAATCATTGCATAAACCACTCACCCTTATAATAGTAATCACTAAGCTAAGTTGTTTTCAACTGTTCGATGAAAAAGCATGCTGTAAGTAAGATAGAAGTATAGGATGGATTACATACTGACGACAATTTCAAGATCAACTGAAAAGTTCAGACCTATAGTTCTTTGGTTTAAAAATAGCAAGCAAGTTCAAAGGAAGACTTCAAGAATAGGAGGATAACTACTTGACTAAAAAAAATTACGCAGTCCTAAATAGAGGTCGAACTATGCAAGAAGCAGAAGATTCAGATAAATCAAAAGGTACCGGATTATTGGCAGAATATGGATATTGATGTCTCAGAGCATCCTGGGTGAAGAGACAGACAACATTTTAAAAACATTTAACTCTAAAGCTAATAGAGACTAGATCAGATCATGAAAGAGTTAGAATCTATGTTATTTAAAATGTGACCAAAAAAACTCTAAAGAAATACAACTATTAGATACTATACTAATTTTATTTCACTATCATAGGATTCCCTCTATTTCACTAATCTTATTTTCTTGTTCCCTTTTTACTGCCCAACATTTAGTTTCATACAACACGTGTTTATAATTGTGCATAAAAAATTTCCTTAGCTTGGGCGGTACTTTCACATCACAATTCGTGCACTCCTCCATTTCATCCGCCTTGTTGGGATCCTATGGTCAACATCCCCTATGTTTCCCCATTGTTCTATATGATAGACTTGGGATGTGGTATGGTATACAATTTTAATCGCATGTTAACTAACACACACGCGCACGCGCACTCACAGACATATAAATATTCAGAAAATATTTAATGCATAATTATTACTGTCCTTCATAAACAAAGGAAGCAATCTTGTTTTGAAAAGCTAAGAACCCAAACACAGATATCAGAGAGTTTAACAGACAAAGCCAACAGTGAATACTCAATAGTAATGAACGAGGCCTTTAAATAATACATATCAAAGAGCATCAATGTGTATTTATAGTGTCTTGATAAGCTGCCTCTATAGAAAAGGCCTCTAATAGTTTCAAAAATGTTCATGAAAATTATGAAGAATGGCCAACTACAATCAAAGGCTCAATTAAAGGAACAAAATGTGTGAAAAAGAAAAAGGGTTAAATCAGAATTTTACTATTTTATATTGAAATGTTACTAGTAACGAACTTATAAATTTAAGGCAGCATTATATTCACTGCATCAACGCAAGCAGAAGATGAGGCAAAGGTAAAATGAAAAAAAAATAAATAGACGGAACGGCTACACAAACTAATCTTATCAGAATAATAATATCATTTAAAGCAGACATTCTGAATATCAAATAAGCAGGAAAAGTAGTTTGTGTAATATTAAATGAAGCCACCAAAAGAAACGCAATTGATGAGAATCTTTCATCAATTTTACAATAATAAGAAAAATGAAGCTTACTTGGCGATTTGTAGCAGTAACATACTCAGACGATATCCGAATTTCCAGAGTCGGGCCATTATTAGAGCTTTCACCATTTTTTTCAATTTGAGATTGAGATGATTCATATTCCGTCCACAGCTTTATCAGCTCTTGCATGCTTTCACCAACTTTATAAACAACATAAGAAACCTCTACTTTACCTGAAATAACAGAACTTATATATTGGAAAAGCAATGTAAAAAGCACTTAAGAATATTAAGCTCTAATCTTCTCCGTTCCACCGCTAAACAGTGCCAGCAATTGATTATCAATGGGCCAATAACAATTTCTGCTGGCACCTGTGTTACTTCATGAAGCCACTGAAACAAAATGATAGCATACCTTGAGACCTGCAACATATATGTCCAGCTATAGTTACTAGAATGAATATAACGAAGGACCATACTAAAAAAAACACCATAAAAATAGGATTCAATCAATTAAGGTAAAGAAACATCTATCCAATGTAATTATGAAACTTCAACTTTTACAACTGAAACACAAATATATAGACAATTTTACAAGATATTTGAATGACAATATATTTATTAGATAGATAATTTAGCAAACAATGAAACATGAAGGAAGAGGAAGAAAGTACCCTTCGTTGTCTTGGGTACGGGACCTGAAACGAGGCTCCCGATTAGGCACCTGAGGGCTCCCCCGTGATCTTTGTATCCTCTTACGGTGCTGACCACTATAGTTATAGACTTCACTCTCCTTTTCTATTGCCCCTTGCCCCTCAGCACATCCATCGTCTGATTCCTTGTCAATGCCCCTACTGCGCTTATCAGACCTGTCTCCTACTAAATCAGCTTCCCTTTCTTTTCTCTTGTCTTTAGCTTCTCTATCAACATCTTTTTGTTTCTTCTGCTCCGGTAAAACAGTTTCTTGTTCAGGAACCTTAGCCGATCCATCAACAGGTTCCTTCTCGTTATTTGAAACATCTTTCTCGGCCCCATTCCACGACTCCCTCTTCATCTGATCCTTTTCCTTCTCTTTTAAATTTTCTTTTTCTTTGGGAAGATCTTTTTTCTCCCTCTCCCACCTTTCAACATCTCTATCTTGCTTCAGAGGTTCTTTGCCGTCACCAATCGTATTGCTTACTTGTACATTGTTTCTACGATCATTCACAGATTCTTTCCAGTCACTACCTGTGTTGCTAACTTGTATATTGTTTCTACGATCACTTCTTTCTTTTTCCTTCTCCCCCCAGTCCCGATGCTTCACTTCCTTTCTTTTTCTATCTTTCTCTTTAGATCTATCGTCACCTTTGGCATCAATTTTGTTCTCCCCAACAGCTTCACGAGCGTCCCCGCCATACTCCCTTTGTTCTGCTGATGAACTCTCCTTTCCAACCTCAAGTGAACCTTGTGTATTCCCACGTAACATAGGCCAGGGTTCCAAACTCGCGCCAGAAGGATCAGAATATATTTTTGCCCTATGGTATTTTTCTGATTCTTTCCAATCCAAGTGAAGGCCGCTAGCCGCATTAAAACTATCCTTTTCTGTCTTAGTATCCCCTTTTGAATCATTATGACTATCCCGATCATGTCTAACATCCTTGTTGTCATCTCCTCTACCTTCAACATGTGCATCCTTTTCACTTTTAGCACTTTGAGTATCCTTTCTCACTTCTCCAAACATCTCCTTCTTCTCAGTCTTCGTATCACGATTCTCAAACCAGATATCTCTACTATCCTTGGATTCCCTTGATTCTAACCTCTTCTCAGGACCAACAGGATGCTCGGCATGAGGATCACTAGAAGATGGCGGCATCCGATACACTGAATGAAGAGGAGATCTTCTCTCCACATCACGAGGCGCTTTTACCACCCGAGAATCCTGACCTATATCATAAGACATATGATACTCATTTGAAACTGAAGACGGCGCCAATTTTGGATATGCACCCGCGTCTTCATGCGGGTGTTTTGAAGACTGCTGAACAGACTCTTCATGAGATTTCTTAGGTGTACCACTCATAATGAAAACCCAACACAAACATACAATTCAAAAAGAAAGTAATCTTTGCTGTCTATTTCTTACAATAAATTCCGCAACACCATAACTGCAAAGCCAACAAAAGAATCAAACTTCAGAAGCATTCAAGAAGCAATATCATTGAACAGCACATGCATTACTATAAATGAAACACCTTAAATATATAAAACAGTATATGCTCTAATCAAAGAGACAACAATTGATAAATAACACCATCAATACAGTACAATTAGCAGGAAACCAAATTAACAACATATAATACAAAAGCAAATATAAAAAATCCAAATTGAAATTGTTGACTTGTTTCTATAGTTACAAACATACAATACAGGTAGTAGGGTTACAATAAATTACATTAAATGTGTAAGCTTACCAAAAGAAAATGGTGTGAAATTGAAATTAAGAAGAAAGATTATAGCAGTAATAGATCTGAAAACCAAATTATGAAAAAAGTAAAAAATAAGCAACCTAGAGAAACAAGATGAATTAGAGAAACAAAGAAGAATATGAAACACAATTTAACGTTATAGTAAGCACTAAAGTGTGGAATTAAGGTGAAAACATGGAACAATTTCTACTAAGAAACAATATGAAAGAAGATGCACTAACTAATATGATAATTTAAAAAAAAATGAAAAAGTGAAAAGAAAGAGTGGTTAAGGAACTACACATACATTTTTGTTGAATTGTGATTGTGGAATTTGGAGATGAAAACCCTAGAAATTGTGGTAAGTTTAGGTTAATTTTGATTTGATTTGAAGTTTGGGAATTGTTGAGACATAGAACAGTTTTTGTTTGAAACAGGTTTGTGTTGTGTTCTACTACGTTGTTGTGTGTTTGTGTCTTCGTTCGTTTGATGTTTTTTTGAGGAAGCTAATGTTGTTAAGTTTATTTATGTTTATGTTTTTTTTTTTACAAAGCCACGTCAGAATCTAATACCCGTTCGAGTTGAAAATTATTACAAATATAGTATGCTTGTGTTGTGTTGTTCCAATGAGACACGAAACTATTGTAGTGCAGATGTTTAATGACCAATCTACCCTCATCATGTGTTAGAAAATGCTTGTTGAGTTCATGTCATTTATGTCTTTATGCTAGCTGAACATATGGATATGAGTTTTGTCCATTGGGTATTGAAATATGTCAGCTCAAAGTGAATTTATTTTATAAGATCAATGCCACTTGTTTTTAGCTATCTTTATCTTTCCCTTAAAAAAACTATTTTTATCTTTAATAATTATAAGTAAAGACAGGTTAAATTGGGTCAAATTTTTTAGAAGGGTAGTATATATGATGACTTTTTAGCTAAACTTAAAATAAGATCCACCATGATCTATTGAGTGGCTTAGGCTACGGTAGGAGACATGAATAGGTCTCTTATCGTAAGAGACCTTCTTTTGTTTTTTATAAAATGAATATGGACTATTTGATATATTTTATTTAATTGAATGGTAGTGATTTACAGTAGAGGTTACTTATTTAATTTATATTTTTTGAAAACATAATAGAATTTTTTGTATCATTTACAAAGGGTGATTTAGTCATTGAACCAAAATATTGTTGAAAAATGGAGAACAGGGTTAAAATTCAATGTTCCTAGAAAGGTGTTTCCACAACTGAAATTGGTGTTAAGAACCTCAGTTGCCACTGTTGTTGGTTAATTTTAGTGATAGAAGTTCAATTTTATTGCAATCAATGATGGGTGATGGAGTAGTGCTGGAAGAATATTTCCTATAAGCCCAGAAAAACTAATAAATTTAAAGGGAAATTCAAGTAGGTTCATCTTCCACGTGAAAATATTGTTACATGTCCGCAGAAATCCACCACGAAATATCCATAGTGAAATTCATCCAAATCAATAAATTCATCCCCAAACCAAATATCCGCTGTGAAATTCATCCCCAAATCAAGAAAAAGGAATCTGCCACAAGCTCAATACTCATCTTCATCCCACAAATCCTCATACCCTGATTCAAAGTAAACTTTATAGACATCATCAAACTTAGAAATCCCTAAAGCATGAAATTCTCAATTGTTACATGTCCCCAGTTTATTTAAATCACGAATTTGTCAAACCCATAAACTTTGAAGTTGGAAACGTCTACGAGAGGGGAAGAAGAAGAGCAAAAAGCAATGAATTGAAACTTGTTTAACGAAAAATTGAAACTTGTCATGTGTGTGGGTTATGGTGTTTTTGTTGTGCCACAACAATGGTGGATGTGGAAGTGGAAGAGGTTAGAGATAAAGATGGTGGGGAGAATGTTAGCCATGGGATTAGACTTGAAAAAATGTCAACCGTTTGATTAATGAGTTTTTTTAGTTTTAATGATAAAAACTACATATTTATCCTTCAAAAAAAAAACACGTATTTATAAATAAAAATAATATTATTACGACAAAATTACACAATTAGCCCCTTAACTTAATTTTAGGGAACACTTTCGTCCTTTATCTTTTTTTGTCACGATTTAGTCCTTTATGTTATAAAATAGGTCAAATACCTCCCCGGGTCCTTTAAGTTTCATGTTTGTTTCAGATATATCATTTAAGTTTCTAAGGTTTTAGATAGGTCATTTAAGTTTCGAGTTTGTTTCAGATAGGTCCTTTAAGTTTCGAGTTTGTTTCAGATAAGTCATTTCTATCAACCTCCGTTAAACCAAAGTCGATATGTCCGTTAAACCAAAGTTGATCTGGTTGGAAAAAAATTGATGTCATGTGTCAGAGAGAACCACCTCACCCACTTAACGGACATATCAATTTTGACTTAACAGACAGAACAACTTTGGTACAACGGAGGTTGACAAGAAGTACCTATCCGAAACAAACTCGAAACTTAAAGGACTTATCTGAAACCTTGAAAACATAAAGGACATATCTAAAACAAACGTGAAACTTAAAGGACTCGTGAAGGTATTTGGCCTATAAAATAACAACATAGTTATCCTTTTTAATGAAAAAATAATCAAAAACTCCAAAAAAAATTCATCAAACTCATAAACAAATGCAAATCTTCATCATACAAGTCTAGAAAATCAAATTTCATTGAAAAAATCTCATAAAAATGATAAGATATTGTCATTTTATAACACAAAGGACTAAATCGTGACAAAAAAAGATAAAAGACGAAAGTGTTACCTAAAATTAAGTTAAGGGACTAATTGTGTAATTTTGCCTATTATTAATTACATATTATGGTATTTTTAAATAGAGTTAAATATGGTTTTGGTTCCTATAAATAAAATAACTTTTTATTTTAGTCTCTCTAATTTTTCTTCAATTTTTAAACCTTATAAAATTTTCAATCACCATTTTTTGTCTATATTTTTAAGTCAATTCATGTTTAGCATTTGAAATTTTTAACGTAATTGTCTAGAATATTGTAAACATATCTCCAAAAAAAATTATAATTTTTAACCGAAACATGAATTGAGTATGAATTTTTAACCACCAAAAATATTAAAATTCATATTTAATTCATGTTTTGTTAAAACAAATTATAATTTGAGGGACTAAAACAAAAATTGGCATATTTACAGGGATGAAAAACATAATTAACATTTTAAATAAGAATAACAATTAGAATTGGCACGTGTATAAACCAACTAAGATCGTAGTCATTAAAACAGTCCATGTGGCTTTTCCGCATCATTATCTGATAGAGTCACTTGATGGTTAAGACAGAAAATGTAGACAAAAATTCAATGGAACCAACTTTGATGAAAATTTATAGAGGGTCAAAAAGAAAGGTTGTGATATTTACGGGGCCGAATTGTGGCTATAAAGAAAAGTTATGAAATCTTATTAAGACTAATTTCGGTCTATGACAATCTCTCTAAGAACCAAGATTCTTACCTATGAGAGTCTTACTAAGACTAACTTCCGTTCTAGGTGAATCTTGTTAAGAACTAAGATTCTTATCTATGACAATATTAGTAAGACTAACTTTCGTTTTATACAAATCTTCCTAAGAACCAAGATTCTTACCTATGACAATCTTACTAAGACTAACTTTCGTTCTATGCGAATCTTCTAAAGGGATAGTTTGTCAGATCGAATTATCTATAAGATTCCGATCGATAAAATTCGAGTTCCTGGTTCATTATAAGTTCAATTGGGTCATATCCAACGGTCGAAATGATTTTGTTTGATACAGTTTGTCGTTTAGTTGAGTTTGAGTCGACAGATAATGATTATGATTTTTCATTTGAGCACAAACTTTTTAGTTTTTCATTTTTCTATGATAATCTTACTAAGACTAACTTCCGTTCTATGAGAATCCTCATAAGAACTAAGATTCTTATCTATGATAATCTTACTAAGACTAACTTTCATTCTATGAGAATATTCTTAAGAACTAAGATTCTTATCTATGATGTATTGATAATCAATGACAAATCAAATTGTTCAGTGAGAAATCAAATTTGGACGAATGTTCAAGGACGAATCAAATTGTTCATTGACAAATCAAACTCAGACCTGTTACCCTAAAAGTCACAAATCAAATCAAAATCAAACTTCCGTTCTTTGAGAATTTTCTAAAGAGTAACTTCCATTCTTTGAGAATATCCAGAATACTAACTTTTGTTCTTTAAGAATCTTCTAAAAACTAACTTTCGTTCTTTGAGAATCTTCTAAAGACCAACTTTTGTTCTTTTAAAATCTTCTAAAGACTACCTTTCATTCTTTGAAAATATCCAGAATACTGACTTCCGTTCTTTTAGAATCTTCTAAAGAATAACTTCCATTATTTGAGAATCTTCTAAAGAATAACTTTTGTTTTTTTAAAATCTTCTAAAGATTAACGTCCGCTCTTTTAAAATCTTGTAAAGACTAACAATCTTTTAGAATCTTTTGTTATTTATTTTCATATATATAATATGAGCTTTTCTATCATGTGCAAATTTGCACATGTTAAAAAGTTTAAAATAGAAATTTTGCATTGAAATTTGTACATTTTGTAATAAATATATAATTTTTAAATAAATAATTGTTGTTTTTTAATAAAAACTAACTACTTTTAGTTGCTTTAACGTATGCAATATTGCACATGTTAGACAAACTCAATATAATATATCTTAATCTATCAATTTTTTTAAAAAAAAAAACAATGTTTAACTGTTTATCAATGTCGGTTTGAATAAACAAAAAAACTCCCAGTTATCTATATGGTAATCTATATGGCAGTACAGTAGAAACTCTTTAAATTAATACTCGGTAAATTAATACAATCTTTAAAATAATAAATTTGTCTGGTCCCGACTTGGACCAATGTAAAATATTGAAAAACTCGATAAAATAATAAGATAATAATTTTTCGGGAGATCCCTTTATAATTTTCGGTCCCAAGAAAATCATAAATTAATAATTCATAGGAACTGAAAAAAATATATTACTGAAATACGATTCAATTGTTGTCTGTTTTCCTTTAAAGTTCAAGTCTGTTTGGAGCTCATCTCTAACTTTTCTTATTGCATCCAATAGCTCAGGTGTTGTATTTTTCCAATGCATATGAACACAGTAGTTACTAATTTACGTTGAGTCCCAAAGTTCGCTGCAACGTAATTCTAAGAGGCATAAACTAATTTGCCTTTTTGTTTAGTATGTACTGTATAATTACTTAAAAACTCTTTAAATTAATAATGATTAATTTATCGATAAATTAATAACTCTCTAAATTAATAAATTTCTCCGGTCCCGACATTATTAATTTATAGAGTTTCTACTGTATATATTAAACTAAAAACTAATTTATTTTTATCTGAATATAGTTAATATATCAATACAAGTAGTTGAAAATAAATAACATCTTCGACAAAAAGAGGATAGAAACTAAATATGAACTACCTAAATTGACCTTTGCATTGAATATGTGAATATAATTGTAATAATACTTATTACCCGTTAGAGGCCCCACTAGAGCATGTAATCCTCAACGCAAAAAAAAAAAAAAAAAGGGTTACAATACATCATGCACTGTAGGAGACCCATTGATGTTGTGCACGGTAAGCGGAGCCTCTGTTGAGTATACTTGATTTTTTGGCTGAGTTTTGTTTGTTATGCAGCGGATAGTATGGATGTTACTTATTATTGTGGTTAATAGTTTTTTTTTGTCATCTGCTCATGTAACAAAAAAATAGTATGACTAATTTAATTGAATTGTGAAAATTACAAAGAAGTATTAAATTTGTTAATACTAATATTATTTTTAAAGTTTAATTTCTAGGGAAAAAAATTATATTTTCATTATATTTATTGTTGGTTATAATTAGGGGTGGAATTGATTAGATTAATTGTACGATTTATGTTTGAGTGCACTTCAAGTTTAGGTTAGGTTCCTTAAAAAAAGTTTAGGTTAGGTCATTTTTAAAAAATAAATAAGGCTAAAAAAATTTTAGAAACTTAATTTTATTAAAAAAAATGTCTTATTTCAATCAACGGAAAAAATCTTTTGAATATGCTGTATTAGCCTACTTAAATAACTAGGAATAATATATTTTACTAACTATTTTTATTATATTTGTATTTAACATTTTTATGGAAAATGTTTTTATTAATTTAAACATATTAACTTAGTGTCCTCGTGAGCTTAGCTCAACTGGTAAGGACAATGCATCATATATGCAAGGTCCGAGGTTCAAATCCCGACCACCGCAAAAAAAAAAACATATTAACTTAGTGTAACAAAAAAAAAACATATTAACTTAGTTTGAGATATTTAAATATATTGTTATAAAATATAGTTCAAATAATTTGTCAAAATATGTCGCAATCTAAATATCATGTTAAATCTCAAAATAGAACTTAATCTCATTGACATATTAGCTTGTAGTATATTTCAACATGTCATATTACTTATTTGAATATGAATATGTTAGTAGACTAGCAAATTATAGCTGATTTTCTAGAAAATCAAACTCGGGTCAAAAAATAAGTCTATGATAGATAACAAAATTAACATGGACCTTGAATTTTCTATTGGACTAGATTTAGGTCTTGAAAAATTTAGCTCAACTCAACATATTTTCACTCCTAGTTATAACAAATAAATGTAAAATAATTTTAAAAAGTTGATAAAAATTTATCAATCAAATTCCAAAACAAGAAATTAAAATAAGACCCCTAACAAACTCATAATCCCATAAACTTTTTAATAGCGGTCTATCATTTTTAATTTCCACTGAAACATAAGTTCATAGTCACAAGATTATGACTAGCGCCATCAATAAATAGATAAATAAAATTAAGATAAGTATTATTCGCATACAGTAGAAGTAGAACAAAATGGTGTGACTTAATATTTCATCGTAGCATCTGTGTCGATGGATAGTTAATTAGGGATCATATAGAATTTCGTTGTGGAGTCAAAATCCTTTCCATTTTTTATCCCTTCCATTTGTTCCATTATCAAAGTTTTGATGTATAAATATTCAATTAATGTCTCCTGAGTACAATTGAATTTCTTTCAGAGCCTTAGAGTTGCTCTTTTGCCACTCTTCATTGTCAAGATGGGGATTTGATTCAATTGTACATTTAAATAAGCTTAATGAAGACAGATGATGACTCATCCAGTGGCTCCAGATAACAAAGTGATCACGTGTCCCGTCAAAGATGGTTCCGGACATACCTAAAAGTCCAACAATCCAACTCAACACAGTAAATTAACAATAAGTGATAATCATTCAGAAAGTTCAAAAATATTATAATCTCGTTGTCATGAAACAAAAAAAAAATCAACTCAAAATTACCAATGTGTTAATAATCATTCAAAAACAAATTAAAATAACATAATCTCCTAAAACACACCTAAAAATCCAACTCAAAACATTCACAAAGTTATGAAACAACATAATCTTAACTTCCTCCTTCTATTGCACTATAAACATGTATTTTAAAAAACACAATAAAAAAAGAAAACAATATCTAACTAAACACAATGAATTATCATATCTATAATCATTAAAAAAGTTTTCATATAACTTGTTTTGTGTTTTTTGGTGTTTTTCTTGTATGGAAAATGCTTAAACACACAACAAATGTGTTTGTTTATATGAAATAACAAACACCTCTCACGTATAGTAGTGTTTATCCGATTCAATTTTGTTTGTTAGTTGCCGCTTCATTGATTTTTAAAAGGTGAAAATAAGTTGCATTAGCACAAGCCCATGATCTTACCACCACATAGTATGTATTCTATAGATACTTTTTTTTTCTTATCTCGCCTCTTCTATTTGAAAAAAATAAATATAAAAAACCATTATTTTACATAGAAAATCGATGAAGATAAGTTGTCGTGCATGATTCATGTGTCATGCTTATTGTGCCGTATATATACCATGTGGTGGTAAGATCTTGGACTTGTGGTAATGCAACTTATTTTCACCTTTTAACAATCAATGAAGCGGCAACTAACAAACAAAATTGATTCAGATAAACACTACCATATGTCAGAGGTGTTTGTTGTTTCATATAAACAAACACATTTGTTGTGTGTTTAAGTATTTTCCATATAAGAAAAAACACCAAAAATAACACATAACAAAGTTGTTGAGTTCTCGTAGCAAATGTATGAAACATACAAACACACACACAAGAGAAGAAAAAAGGGAAGAGGAGAAATTTGTGAAGTTACTTGTTAGACAAATGTGAAAGTGAGTGTAAATGTCTTCTTCTTGTTCTTCACTTTGTGTTGTGTCTCTATGTTGTGACTTATGTGAGGTATTTATGAAAGAAACAATTTTTATTTAAACATACATGAAAAAATAAAAAGTTAAAGTTTAAACATAGATACCTATTTTTTGATTCCAAAAATATATAAATAAAACACCAAAAAACATAGACCAAAGTTGTTGAGTTCTCGTAGCAAATGAATGAAACAAACAAACACACAAAAGAAAGAAAGAAAGAAAGAAAGAGGAAAAATTTGTGAACTTACTTGTTAGAAAGATATGAAAGTAAGTGTAAATTTTTTCTTTTTCTTCTTTTCCACTTGTTCATTGTGTTGTGTTTTGTGTTCTGAGTTGTGTGGCTTTGTGGTTTTTATCACATGCAAATGAAACTATTCACTCTCATTTTTTAACTTTTTAAAAATCTGGTAGGCTATATCATTTTTTTTTGTCATTATATTATATTTTTGTCAAATACTGGTCTTTTTTTAAACAAAGGTCAAATTCTGGCCTATTATCTCTATCAAACAATTTTATCAACAACACTATTCATTTTGATTTATTTACTTTTCAAATCCGGTGGGGCCTACAAGGTTTACTTTGTCATTTACTCTATTTTCTGTTGTTGTAATTGTGAGCTTTCATCGTTATTCTCTTGGGTCAAAAAGAATATATTGTCATAATGGAAGCTTTCAAAAGCCGCTTTGAATACATACGATGTTTCTACACAGTCGGCGTTGATATGATCCTTTGGTTTGACCATGATGTCATCTCTGCCCGCGAAATACAAGTTAGAGAGGTTCTAATAGTGACCTTGATGGGCAACAAGAGACGAGGATAAAGAATTTGTCATAGGTACTTATTCATTCAAAGGAAGAAGAAAATATCAAATGGGAGAGTAACATGATTGAAATCTCTTCAGGAAATGATAGAAAGTCTTACAACAAACATATAAGTTTTTGCAAGCTGCTCGTAATTGGAGGATGACATTGTCCCTCCAAAAAACAATTGAAGAACAAATTGTTAAGGATCGTGTAATAGGAATTTGCATAACTACAATAGTTGCGGGGCCTGTGGTTGGTGTCATTGCTTCAAAAGTGCTTCAAAAGTGCTTTAACATTGGCCAAAATAATTATTCTTTGATAGTTAGTCTAATGGTGAATTCATTGGTTTTTTGGTCTACAACTTTTCCATGATCCTCTCCTCTCCAAATTTCTCGAAGGATTCTCTTTATTTTATGTTAAGCTAAATATGTCGCTTAACTTATTTATAAAGTTTCATTTTGTTCGCATAACTAATTGTTGTTAGATTTAGGTACGTTAAATGTACTTTTGTTAAACAAGTTGATCTCCATGCTAATTTTTAACTTCAAGTATTAAATTAAAAAAAAATTGTGAGCAGAAGAGAACTTAAGAGCCAGGCCAGAGTCATGCATTTAGACTGAGTGATAGAGAAGAGTCTTATACAGTTTTAGTTTCAATTGAGTAGAGTTCCTCTTATGCCTCTCAATGTCTATTAGACACTATTAAAAATTTGAGATATAATTCTGGAAGGATATTTATTTTAATGTTAACACTTTTGAAAGATATCTTTTGAAGAGCATTTTTCAGATATATTGAAAGAGTCTAAAAAGAAATTCTTCTAAGTAAAAGTCTTCCGTCGTATAGAGTCTCTTAGATCATAGAAAAAACAACTATAATTTTAGTTCTATTAAAGGTTGAGAGTTTCTCTTTCAACCCTCTGCACTTCCCGTACACCCTTAAAAATTTTCAAAATACTCTGTTTCGATTATATAATTTCAATACATTTTGTAGATTTTCATATTATATAATTTGAATTTTGTCAAAATCCATAATTCAAATTATAATTGATATAAGGGTCTATGTTGATCATCCCTATAAAAAATGCACAACAATTTTTGGATGACCAGTAGTGATCAATAGTGAACATGGTATCATAACACACTTCCAAATGAAAATTAAGAAAGAAATGTGAAGAAAGGATGAAAAGTGAATATGAGTGAAAATGCTGAAGAATACAAAGTATTTATAACCACATAACGTTTCTAAATTGTAACTACGATCAAAGCAAACATTTTAAAATGTCCAGACTGATCAAAAAGGCATTAAACACCACATGAATTGCTTCTAACGCCACAATTCCATATTATCGATTGATTCATATAATATAATATCAATTCATTTTCATAATATTTCAGATTTTATACTCCGAAACAATCCCATATTGCGTTAAACTTGAGGGTTGGATGGTTTGACACGGTTTGAAGCATGTTTATAACACTGAAAATTGAAAGAAAAAAATGGCATTAAATAAAATTTTACAACAACAACATACATTAAACGTAACAATTTCAAAAACATAATTCAACAATGTAAAACAACATAATAAAAGACACACAAAATCATGAATCCGTCATACTTAAATATTTGTATGGTCTATCCATGCAACTCTTATTTCTTTGTAGGTCTTGGGCAAAAATAAGTTTTCCCGAATATCTTTTAAATATTTGACCAAGAAAGCGTATAACTCAATTAGTCCCTTGAAAATATGCTGACAAAATAAAGATAACATGATTCTCATGTCGTCATTGTTTCAGAGTTTCATTTGGTTGAACAAGACATTTCCATCTGAGTCTACCTACATACGACAATACTTAACATTGTCCACCATTATTGTGACTTTGTAGTTCAGACGATCCTTAATTTTTTCAACTTGGCCTTCAAATGAGAAAATGTGACATTAATGTGAACCTTAATGTTTATGTTGTGTAGTTTGCAAATGAACCAAACACATCAACTTGTAGAAGGTTTGTGCATTGTAATCAACATAAATTATCGGTGCAATGTGGATCACACAAAAATCCTATACTTGATTAATTCATATTGTATAATGTGAAACATTTCAAACCCTATGAAGGACAATTTTTTACGCTATCTTTGCACGTATTAGATTATATAATCTGGAAATGGTTTCAGAATGTAGAAACTGAATTAGTTCAAAATCTGGATTGGAGATTGGCCAACAAGGTTAGCAGGTTCCATGCGTTTCTCATGTGTTTTTTGATTGGATTCCATGTTTGATCACATGTTTAGACTTTCTTTAATTATTGTTACAATTTATGTATGCATTATGACTATAAATACCCACTTATTTTTCACATTTTTCTCGTTGCAACTTACATTTTCTCCTTTTATTTCATAGATTTTTTGTGAGTCGTTTATAATTTCAATGTTTCAACATTGACCTTTCATACAAATGTTGGTATTTTGGAAAAACCACGTCAATGTTGGTATTTTGAAAATATTCACGAGTTTTTGAAATTTCATCATATCAGGATAAAAATTTGTTTGTGCATATGTAAGCACATAAAATACACAAATGACTCAGTACACATATCTTATAGATTCATTCTTATAAAATAAAGGGTTAGTTAAGTAATCAATCGTTATAAATATTAAAAAAAATAAAATGAGTCCCTATGAAAAAATCTCACTTTTGAGTCCTTGTAAAAGTTTACGTGAACATTTTAGTCATTGTAAAATTTACCATAAAGAAAGAGGTGTTGTTATTCAAAATTGATTTTGAGAAAACTTTTGATTCAATTGACTGACATTGATTTTCATACCCTTTGGCGGAAATGGATCATGAAATGTGTAACTATAGCTTCTACTTCTGGTTTGGTTAACGAGAGTCCAACCAATGAGCTCAAATTTGAAAGAGGTCTTCGCCAAGGCGACCCTTTGTCACCGTTTCTTTTCTTAATAGTTGCCGAAGATATTAATGTCTTCATGAAAGCAACAACCGTGGATGGTCTATTCATCGGGTATTCTGTCGGCCAGTCAGATAATATCTCAACCTCTCACTTACAATTCGCGGATGACACTCTTTTGATTGAGTTAAAAGTTGAGCTAATGTTCGTTCCTTGAAAGCTGATCTTTTGCTTTTTGAGGCAATTTTTGGCCTCAAGGTTAATTTTAATTTAGAAAAAAAATTAGGAACAAGGGAGGCGAACTGAACCGTAGAACAGAAAGAAACTAGAGAAAGAAGACTGTTTTAGAATTAAGGAAGAAGAAGAATGTAGAACAATAAATAAAAATGAAAATGAATTTTTTAACAAAATAAATGAAAGTAGTCAATAATACTATTAATTTTGTTATGTTATTGAGGAAAGAGAAGAATCTTGTAAGCTTTGGATAGGTTACAGCTGGTCTACATACACTTTTTGACAAAAGCTGTTCTACTTAGAATGCTAACCAGTGTCATCAAGACATTGGTTAAACAACAAAAACAAGTAACTTTTTATAAAAAGTTGTGTAATTATTATTTAATCAGAAGTCAAAACTTATATTTTTACGACAAATTTTCTATTTATAATTTCCTTAACCATTGCTCTAACGGCATAGATTATCAAGACCCAGTGAATAATAATAATACTAATATATATGTCTGGGTCGATTAACATAGCTACCGTTGGTCCAATAATTCTGGACCGAACTGACCCATGTGAATCCATCTCAACCCAATTTATTTACCCGTGCAGCCCGTCCACTCGATTAAGCCCGTCCGACTCGGTTTACAATGGTTTGGGTTAGGCGGTTTTGATCGGACGATGATGTTTTGTCTAACCCTAATATTCACCACTTTCTTTCAGTTGTTCCTTTACTGTTTCTGATGTAACTTAAGTTTTCTCTTTGCTTCTCTCTAGCACACCTTGTACGGGGCAAGTAAAGATGTTTGGTTATTGAAACTCCATTTTAGCCTCTTTAAAAAAAAATCCATAAGCTTTTTTACAACAATAAGTCTTAGAGCATCTATAGTGGTAGTAAACTAACAAGGATCTTTAAATAGGTCTCACATGTACATGCAATTTATTTATATATTTTTTTAAATAAAGGTAACTATTAAGGACTTAATGCCTCTAATGGTACTAAACTAAAAAGAGTCCTTAAATAGGCCCACTAATATGTACTTTAACATGTACATTGATAAAATAAATAAAAAGAAATTGAAAAGAGAAAGAATCACATAAACTTGAGATGATATGACCAACTTTTTATACTTTATTTTCTATTTTAATCGTTGGACTTACCAATTGCTTAAGAGTGAGGGTCCTTATATAATTGCTTGTAACTAATAGTTACCCACTTTTTCCAACAACCTTATGAGAACTATTGATCTTCAAACTTCATATCCTTGATCTTTCACGTGATGTCTTGATTTTCGATTTACATGATTTCTCACTATACAAAAACACTCAAAACACCTATGAAGTTGCATGATTTATAATAGAAGTGAATTACAACGACTGAAATGAAAACAATACAGTAAACCATTAACAACTCCTCTAACTTACATCTTATTTGCCTTCAAATGCAAATAAAACTAATAAAAATATAACCTAAAATACCATATAATGCTCCGTCATCCGTTACTCTTTGTGATCACTATTATAAGGAAAAAAAAACACTTTTTAGGTTCATTGAATAATTATTTATTTGGTTTATATTACATACCAAATACATTAGCTATTCATTGAATTTGAAAATCGGCTATGTTTATAATATTGAACGGAGAGAGTATACAATGTATGTAATTTATTGTTTTTTCGCTTTCTTTGTGACTTGATCGCTTCTATATTTTTAATGTCCTTACCGACACACCTTGTGCTATTAAGGATACTCCGTTGTAGTATATCTCATTTTTACTTGTTAAAAAAAAGTTTTTTTTTCCATTGAACATATCATGATATACGCATGTTGTTTGAATGCTAGAAATAGTGATTGGAGTAAATCTAATCGTTCAATCAAGATTAGACGATCCTAATTTAAGCTCGGTATTTTATGTATTATTATAAAATAAAAAATTAAATCTGTGTTGTTATAAAAGTGAAACTTCTAAACCCTACTCCTCTCTCTCTCTCTGGCAATGGCCACCAGGTACGCATGTTACACCCTCTCTTTCGATTTTCGTCACAACCCATTTTTCCTTATCAAAAGGCTATGCTAAAAATCGATGCTTTAATCTCTATGCAGACGTTTGCGGGCATTCAAGCGATGGATGAAGTCCAATGGATTCGAATGGAGCAACACATTGCAATTTGTGGACACCCCAGAAGAAGGAATATCCGTTAAAGCATTGTGTGAAATTAATGCAGGCGATGTGGTTGCAAAAATGCCAAAGAAAGCTTGTCTTACAATCAAGACTAGTGGTGCTTGTGAGATTATTGAGAATGCTTGTTTGGGTGGTTATTTGGGTTTAGCTGTTGCTATTATGTATGAGAGGAGTTTGGGTGAGGAGTCACCTTGGGCTGGTTATCTTCAGCTTTTGCCTCAGCAGGAATGTTTGCCTTTGGTTTGGAGTGTTGAAGAAGTGGACCAGCTTTTGTGTGGTACTGAGCTTCATCAGGTATATTTATTTTTATGTATCATTGAGGTGAAATCATTATGAGAGATTTAAATTTGGACTAATGGAACTATGACAATGTAATAGGGTTGTGTTTGTTGATTGCGAGTAAAGGGTTGTTTGTATTGGATTATTTGAGCTTATTTACTGACACAAACATTTGTGAGACTGGTTTAGAGAGCTTATGGAAACAGGTTATGTCATTTCCATAAGCTGTTTTCAGATTATTTCAATAAGCTCTACATGATAAGTTACGAAAACAACATATAACTTGTATGAAAACAGTTTGGCTTTATTGTATCTTTTGTTTTGGAAATAGCTTATGCTTAAGCACTTCTATGATAAGCGTTTATGGCACTGTAAGTGTTTAATGAAACTGTTTATCCAAACAGACTAAAAGTTTTCTTTGCTGCGATATACTTGTGTGAAAATGGCAAGAGAATCCTGCTTGTTTTTTGATTGAATTTTTGCTTGTTAGTTTGTCTTTAGGTTTAGTTTAATGCCTTGTATTTCATTTGACTTTTGCATTCTAGAATCGCCTTGAAGCTTTCGTATTTTGAATGATTTCAAATAACTTTTCAGTTTACTTATTGCTCTTCATTTGCTATGCCCGGGGTTCATTGAAACATGAATTATAACTTATTTATTTCACAATGAAATCCATTGAAAGGGAGTTTAAAAATTGCAGAAGAGAGACAATAGTTCATATTAATTAGTTTATGATGCTGGTTGCTTTTGAGTGGCATAAAATTTAAGTTATACGATATTTTCATGACTGTTGGTACTCGACAAATATAGTGAGATGCAAAACTGTGTGCTTTTCCTTTCATGAACATTTTCTGATCTCTTACAATTGTAGGCAGACAGTGCAAGAAGATAAAGCTCTTGTCTATGAGGACTGGAAGGAGAATATTTTACCCCTGTTGGATTCAGAACCTTCAAAGCTTAACCCGGCATTCTTTGGTGTGGAACAGTACTTTGCAGCCAAAAGTCTTATTTCTTCTCGATCTTTTGAGATAGATGATTACCATGGTTTTGGCATGGTTCCCCTGGCAGATCTGTAAGTGAAGCCTCTGGTGATTACTATGGTTCTCTTTTCTAACATAAGATTACCTAGTCATTTGCTAGTTAGTCACAGTATACTATAATCGGATTTTGATAGTATATTAAATAGACTTGAATCTCACTTCTAAAAGTTAGTCATAAAATGAGGGCGTCTAAGTAAATATACGCATCCAACCGCTCATTTCCATACGCAATGTGAAACTCTAATACAACTTTATGATACATTCTTTGGATCATGTAAGAAACGTGAAAGGGTTAAGAGTGCTCATGTATAGTGCATACTTGGCTGTTATAAAAAGCATCAAAAGCTTAGCTTTTAGGAGAAAAAAACGCTTATAACTTTTACAAAAACCAGAAGATTTCCCTAAAACAAAACTATATACATGCCAACAATTTCACTATACCAGAATGAATATTGCCCGCTGATTGCCTTATGATGCACTCATCTATATATCTTGCTTGTGATGCATAATCACTTTAGTCATGTTTAAGGGCTTTTGCCCATATTCATTAATCTTTTAAAAACTCATCAAAATGTTAAATGCTTTTTTTTTTTAAAAAAAAACAACCGCAAAGAGATTGATTTTTACCAACATTTTACTTTTGATAAAAAAAAATTTGGGTACAGAAAAGTTTAGATTACGGAAGATGTGAATTTCTTTTACCAACTGCTACACTTCTAGAGGTCCTTGTTTGGATTTTAGAAACCAAACTTGTAAAAAAGATTCTAAAAATCTTCCAAATTTTACACGTTTGGATTCTAAAATCTGGACAAACCAGAGGTCCTTGTTTATATGTTATTAGATTGTCAAAGGTCAACCAATCAATGTAGCTTGATAATAAACTTCAATACGCTCTAAAACTATGCTAACTACTGGTGTATACTGTTGGAATTTTAAGTGTTTGTATTCTCGCAAGTGGACGGTGGGATTGGTCCCCTCGGATTAGTCGGTCCTTGGATCGGATACCGAGTTTTAAAAAAAAAAAAAGTGTTTGTATTCTTGGGATTTCAAGAAAAAGGTTATGGAAGTGAAAAACTGTTAGCTTGCAATTAGTTATCTTGGTGGTTTACCTGGAAGAACCAAGAAAGTCTTGTATGAGGATTTTGAGGTTTAGCATTGAAGCCATTTTAAGTTTAATGCATACTTAAAAATTTATTGTATCTGGAGGGTAATGTTGTATGTGGTTTGTATAGGATTGAAAAAACTGCAATGGTTCATCAATATCTTGTAATATTCTAATTTAATCTTACAGAGTAGTACTAATTTTTTTTTGGGGAGACTACGAGTGTGATTGTTACAAACCAACAATTAAGAACAGAAGAATAGAACGAGAAATATAAAAAACAAGCAGGGACCTTTTATTGCCGAATCAAAACTGAACAGAAATTGAGAATAGAATTCTCCCCAAGGGTTTCCTCTCCGCAAAAGATCTTTCTCTTCGCAAAAGATCTCTCTTTTCACACAAAAAGTTATGTCATTACAAAATAATCCTCTGTTTTGATTTCCCCCTATTTATATCCCTTCTAACTGACTAATATAGCTACGTAACGGATCAACTGTTACCCTTATTCTGCCCTACTGATTTATTCTAACAGTGGTTTGTGTATTCTTTTCTAATAATGTCGTCTATAATACTGTCTTCTCCAGATTCAATCATAAAACTGGTGCGGAAGATGTGCATTTCACCGCGTTGTCTTCTAACAACGAATCTGAGGATGATGCTGATGACGAAATTATTGATGAAGAAGCATTAGCTCAAAATTCCTCTATGGATAAAACTGAGAAAGGTGTTGATAGCGACATGGAGTATTCTTCAATTACTGAGGATGATACTTCAATGCTGGAGATGGTTATGATAAAAGATGTTAGCAGTGGGGCCGAGGTAAGAAATATCCTTTCATCTATGTGTTTTTGTTTTTTAACTTCCACTCGAAAGTGATGATCAGCTTGTGTAATTTCATAGAAATAAACCTCAGATAGCATATATGTATTTGTTTATTTATATCCATTTTATAGTTTTTAAATATTCAATGATTTCCAATAGTCACTCTTCTACTCTTGATAAAATACATTATAGTTTTCTTTGACATGGAAACCTCTTATTCTTCCATTTGATACAGGTATTTAATACTTATGGGATATTGGGTAATGCCGCTTTGCTACATAGATATGGATTTACGGAACAAGATAATACCTATGATATCGTGAACATTGATTTGGAACTGGTACTTCGGTGGTGTTCTTCTTTGTTCTCCAACCGCCACAGCAGATCAAGAGTCTCCCTTTGGAGAAGGTTTGGCTATTCCAGTGACACCGAAAACTCTGAATATTTCGAGATATCATTTGATGGAGAACCACAGATTGAAATCCTTATTTTATTATACATCATCTTTTTACCAGATGATGTTTACAATAAATTAGACTTATCAGTAGCAGTTGCTGGAAATTGTAATGAATCAAGTGAAAAAACCACTTTTTTGAATGATAATATCTTTCTAAAGAAGCTGTCTAATATGAGCAAGAAAACTTTGATGACCAAAGAAGTTTGTGATGCTTTGTTGTCACTGGCTGATATGAGGGAGAGTCTCTATGGTTTGAAATCACTAGAAGATGATATTGAGGCATTAGAAAGGTGTAGTTTTGTTAGAGATAGAAAGCTGTATCATTCTTCGGTTCTGCGTATCAGTGAAAGGAAGATCCTTCAAAAACTCAGAAATTATGCTTCCAAGTCGTGTAAGATTACTAATCCTAGCTCTGCCGGGAAGAAGTTGAAAAGGACAACAAAGAGGGAGAGTTGATTTTTTAAGATTATCTTTTAGTTTTTTTCCTTCTTAATGGGATGCTGTAACATTTATGATTTATTTATACATTGGTGCATTGATTCATTGGCCTATGAAAAGTAGCAAAGCTGCATCTCATATTTCCTGTACTGTTTGGATTTTGATCAGTAAGCCAAAACCATGAATTGTTTCGTTTTATTAATATTTTTAAGGTGGGATTTGCCATGATCTTTACATTCTTGGATGCTCTTGTTTGGTATATTTTATTCTTGTACTTAATAATAATGATCAAGTTAAATGGTTTTTTTTGTTCTAGTTCACTCAGCAATATGGTATCAAAACAGTAGCAGCATTATGAGGTAGCAATTCACTATGAAGATGTTTGTACCTTTAGACTTGAGTCTGGTTTTCTTAAACAAAGAATCCATGACATAGAAGATGCAAGCTAGGCTTTGCCATCTAAGTCCCAGAGATTTTGTGTGCCTTCTCATGATTTTTTAGTTTTCAATAATTTTGAGTTTTTTTGACACAATAATAATATTGACAATTCTTTTTGTTGACAATTCTTTTCAAAAACATTCACATCGTAGGTTCTTATTTAAGGGTGATACTAACAAGTGTCCCTACCACACTAGTTATGGATGTAAAAAATAGAAATTTTACGTTGAAAATAACAATTTCTAATTTTTAAAAAATAATTGAATTCATCATTTTTCAACAGAAAATTTCATTTTCTTAACCAATGTTCTATGGTAGCACTACTTATTAGCAATTTCCTTTAATTAATGGAGTATATATATACAAAAGCACATTCTTTCTCTAATTTTTATAATGACAAATAGAAAAATTCTCTTGGCATGTTACTTGGTCACATTTCATATAGGCCGAATAGCTAATCAATGATGTCAAAACTCAACTACTATAGGTCATTCGATAGAGAGGTCAATGAAGATGGACAAAATGCACTAAAAAGATTAAAAGAAAAGTATTGGGGCCAACCGAACCTTGTTGCAGTTGGCATTGATTTGAGTGAAGGAAGTTGTAGACGATAGTCAATTCAAAAATGGAATAGTATTTTCATTTATATACAATATTGAAATTGAAAATTGAAATGACTCTATTGGTGTTAAAGTCTAAAGCATCTGTAGTATAAACAATATAAACAATAACGAGATTTATTATAGGATAATGGAAGTTTCTAAATGGAATATATCATGTCTTTGAATATTAGAATTGGACAAGGAAAATGTCCAATGAAGAAAAATAACGAATCACAGAAGAGTTTGGTCAAATGTCCACATTTATAAACGCGTAAGCTTTGAGATAATGCAAAAAAGTCCATTCTGTCACCATACCACTTTTATTTTATTCCCTTCTAATCTAAAAAAACTATATAAAATGAATTACATATTAAGATTTTATCATAACACGCTTCAATATTCTACATTAAGGAACGAAAATACAAGAAGAATAGTGAATTCAATAAGCAAAAAATGGCATTGAAGGAAACGTTTTACATATCACATGGATCACCAACACTAGCCATAGATGAAACAATTCCTGCATGGAAATTCTTGACATCATGGAAGGAGGTGTTTGCTGAGAGACCATCTGCCATTCTTGTTATCTCTGGTCATTGGGACACTTCTGTTCCAACCGTCAACGTTGTTAATCACAATGAAACCATCCATGATTTCGGTGGTTTTCCTAGGAGCATGTATAAGGTTTGTTTGTTTGTTTCTATATACTTTGCAACATGTCTCATGTCAATGGTTTCAATTATATTTAGACTTTATGATGATGACAATTTTAAATTACATCTTGAAATTTGAGCGAATAATTTACGTTTTGAAATGAGTTGAATAGAGATATATGATATATGATAGAACATTGAAATGTCGTTTGATCTATGTAGTCGATCCTACTTTATGGAATAAGACTTGGTTGGGCGCTCGCGGAGAATCCAAATCTGTTTGAGAACCGAAAAATTAAGAAATTGTAGCAATAGATTGGATAAACAAACATTGAGGTTGTAAATTGTAATAATATGCATGCATTACACATTAGGTTGGTTGAATTTCAAATTTTCGATTGAATCATAACTGATCCGGGTAAGCAAAGATGGCCTAATTGTTTAAGTCAGAATCCGAACTTTGGTTCCACCGAATGATTGGACTCTAGTTCCGGTATGGTTTTGTTTTTGGTTACTTAAGCTGATCCTAAGTATCAATTGAAGAGCTAATAATTCTAATTTGATGTTGTTCCAATCTCTCCATAATGGTCCATTTTTGTTTTCTATCTATCTGTTTGAACCTGTTCCTTTATTTGCAGCTCAAGTATCCAGCACCAGGGGCTCCAAAGTTAGCAAAGAGGGTGAAGGAACTAATCGAAGCATCTGGATTGAGTCGAGTGGACGAAGATAAAAAACGCGGTCTTGATCACGGAACATGGGTGCCTCTCATGCTGATGTATCCAGAGGCTGATATACCAGTATGTCAACTTTCTGTTTCATCAAATAGAAATGGTACTTACCATTATAACTTAGGAAAAGCAATAGCTCCTCTTAAAGATGAGGGTGTTCTAATTATCGGATCCGGAAGTGCCACTCATAACATGAGAGCAATTGGTCCTCGTGAAAGCCCTCCTCCTCCCTGGGCTCTGGCATTCGATTCCTGGTTAAAAGAATCTCTCGTCGAAGGAAGGTATGTGTCGTGTTGCCTTTTTTATTTCGTGTCACATCAATATCAATGTTGTCAAATAGTGGCTATAACGTTATAGTGTATTGGAGTTTGAAAAAAACTGATATTCTTCTACGATACAAGATTTAGTACAAAGTGTTGTAAAATGGCAGCTATAGCGTTGCAGCGTATTAGTAGAATTTATTAGTTGTGCATCTTCTAATGCTAGTGCTCAATGTTGCAGATACGAGGACATAAACCACTACGAAGAGAAGGCGCCATATGCGAAAGTGGCTCATCCATGGCCTGATCACTTCTTCCCATTGCATGTGGCTATGGGAGCTGCTGGTGAGAATTCAAAGGCCAAAGTTATTCACGAGAGTTGGGATGGTGGTGCTTTTTCTTATGCCTCTTTTGGTTTCACAGCAGCTTCAAGTTGATACATTGCTTACTGTTCTACTGTATTTTATGTAATAATCAAATAAAATGTATTGATGTTTTATGACCTAATCTTTTTTTTTAGTTTTTATTAATTACACCAAAATTTTCATATTTTCAAACTGTAATCATTGTGAGATTCTTGTAATATTTTCAATATCACAAGTGTTTTAGAGAAGTCTATCTAATCTAACTGTAGGAAATTGCAGTTTAGCCAAATACAAAAAGTGTTGATCCATTATCCCACAGTATCACATTCAATCTCCATTTAAGTATGGTTTGTATCCAATTTCTACTTAAGCATTACTTTGAATCTTTTATCGACTTCTTCTCGAGTCAATTATCGAAATGCACACATTATTATGAACTCTACAATAGGGCCAGTGTCCTTCTGTAAACATTGAATCATTGATAATAACCAATGAAAAATTGAGTTATTGTTGAGTGAGTATTCCTAATTATGTATGTGGCCACAAAAAAGATCTTGGTCTTCTTGTAGACTTGTAACTAGAGGTCATTCCAATCCTCCTTCCTTAAGCTGAGATTGGAGCCAGAAAAAGTTGATATTGTAATGACAAAAATACCTGGATAATGGCCTAAATGCAGGGGAAATTCAAAGATTTTGAATTTAGTGAAGCCAAAACTTGTTATATAACAGATATAATGACTTGATATTATATATATCTCCACCCAATTGCATATAAACAAGTTATTGGCGGTGAATTTATTATAAATATTGGATATAATTATTAGGGGTGTTGCATCAAATGGCCACATAAAGAGGTCTTGCTATCAGCAACCTATAATTGACACTTGTGCTTAGTGGTTAATCATTGAGGTTGCAGTAATAACATGATAGATGATAATTCATGCTGATTATTGTTATAAAACAGCTATATATTTGACTAATAGCCTTAATTATATGCACTATTTTATGATTATGAATTATCATGAGTGCAACTTACAAAGTGTTAGGAGTGAAATTCTACTTATTAGTATACCTACATTAAGGTTTGTTTTCTTCAAATATTTTTCACTGTATGTCATCATTTAGTAGCAGAAAGTGAACATAATTAACTTCTTACTTTGCATTTGTAAGATAAATTATACTATTTCTTTAGTAACACAAACTGATTGATTTGGAGTAAAGGTTTACATATGTCAATTCATATCATATTAATGTATTCAATATTGTACAGTAATGGGGATAAATCCTACTATAGACCTCTTTAAAAAAAAATCTTAAACATAGATCTATTTTAATCAATTTTACAAAATAACAAGTTTAATTATAACTTATGAAAACACATCCTTTCTAAAATTTAATAACTGGTCGCTTTAGGAGAGCGAGAGATAATCTTGTAAACTGAATCGTAGTATATAAATACAAGTTGTAATTTGTAAATCCTAAGATTGAATAGTAAAATGGTACTACAACCGTTGTGCAGTCAGAGACGTGGACTAGTAGACACAATTGGATGATTCTGTGATCAAATATCGCGCGTTATCTAATTACATTTTTCGTATAATTTTACTTTTGAAGCTGTTCTAACAACAACAAAAAATAATCTCTAGACATATGGTTGACAGTCATACTAAATTCTATTATACTTTTGGAACGTTGGTATACCAATGAGTAGTAGGGACAACCACCAAATCTAGGGCAGTCCAACCCTCTCAAGACTCAAAGTAATGTACTCATTGCAAAGCAACATATTGGACAGCCTTTTCTTCTAAGTGGACAGTTCTCCACAAATATTCTTCTTGCTTAATCTTTTGTTCTTACCTTATTATTGTTTGGTAATCCTTTTATTAATTTAATCTAAACACTTTTAAAAAAGACACCTATTTTTAATTAGTGGCTAACAGTGTATGTGAAGTAAAGCAATATCATGCACTATAAACTTTTTAATTGTGTCTGATGATCTTTCTGATTTCTTTATTCATTGTAATTAAGGCCTCTAAGCTACTTTTCTAGCTAAGTAATCAATAAAATAGTATTTTGGACAAACTTTGCCTACCCTCTTTTATCCTCATGAATATTATATATATAGTGTAGTTAGTATACAATGCCATTTGTTGCTTCACTTGCAAAATTTACAACCAAGACTTTGCATGCTTGTTTTGTTCCATCATCTTTATAAATAGAAGCTTTAACTTTTCTGTGTTTATTATCACATGATCATAGTCATTCAGTTTTAGAAGCTTCTAAAGACATGGAGAAAAAGATAGTAGTGAAATATAAAGAGTGTCTCAAGAACCATGCAGCTACAATTGGTGGCAATGCAATTGATGGATGTGGTGAGTTCATGCCAAGTGGAGAAAATGACACACTTGAAGCTCTCAAATGTTGTGCTTGCAATTGTCACAGAAACTTCCACAAAAAAGAAATAGAGTCTGATTTTCAACATTATGCTAATCTTTCACTGATTCCTGATCATAACATTAATGCACCTTTCTTGGCTCATTTATCTCCCAACAACAAAAGTGGATCAACTAGTCCTTCTGGTCAGTCTTATTATGAGAAAGATTGTATTAAGGATGTGGAAAATCGAACCGAAAAGATGATAATTAAGAAGAGGTCTAGAACTAAGTTCAGTAAAGAACAGAAGGAGAAGATGTTATGCTTTGCAGAAAAGGCAGAGTGGAGGATACAGAAGCTAGATGAATCTGTGGTGCAGAAGTTTTGTCAAGAGATTGGAATCAAGAGAAGAATCCTCAAAGTGTGGATGCATAATAACAAGAACACTTTTGCCAAGAGAAATCTTTCTACAAGCTAGAATATATATGTAGTATGAGGCCCTCAATATTTTTTTTTTAAATTTTGTTTCATTTATTTTACTTTCAAGGGATTTATGTATTTGAATATTTTTGTTGGGTCATGTGTTTGATCATTCTTTGTTTAATTTTAGAGAGGATGGTGTTATATGGTTTAGAGGATTTGATGTATCCAACTTTATGGTTACTAAATTGTGGGCTATGTTAATGTTATATACATGATTTAGTTGTCTTGGCTCTTATGTTTCTTCAGAATCTTATCAATTGAGTGAGAAAATTTGTTTAGGACTATATGCACCGACAGTTTAGAATGAAGACATATCTAGCATAGTTGTGAAACACGACACCAACATATATGATTATATTTAGTCACTTCAATTTTTTCAAATTATTACTTTGACCGATGTGGGATGCGTGCGCAAAAAGAGATCAACTTTTAAAATTTAAACCTTGTATATAGTATGGAATGGAGATCAACATCGGTAAGATTAAATGTCAAGGTTAGAGCTTAGGATGCCAATCCATGAGGGGATTAAAATACAATTAGGTCTTAATTATGACATCATAGCCACTTATTGATGTTTCCACGATCCTTATGTGTGAAAAGCACACAGCAATTGATACCTAATAAGTTCATTATCATGAAAGAGTAGCTAGTGCACTTACTTGGCGGCTAATCTTGATTTCCCTCTTTAATTTTCGGCATAAGATGATATTGATTGATGTTAAGATAAACTTGTAGCAATATCGAATGATTATATTTCAGAGTTCGGTCCACCTGAGTTGTTTCGTGGTGTTGGTTTAAGACATTCGAGTGTGTATGTGAGTTTCTTTTTTTTTTTAACACTCAACCATATTGCAGGCTTGAAACCAAAATTTTGCAACACATTTTGTTGTTGTCTTAAATCATGCTTCCCTTTTTAAAGGAAATACCTGATAATCTGAAGTTTAGTCGGAAATAATAGGTTAAATTACACCACAAGTCCTTTAATTTAAGCATTAAATGACTTAAATTTTTATTATTTTTAACAAGGCATTGCATGGATTAGTTATAAGGTCTTGTGTTTTTCGATTATTATATTACAATATTCCATATAGAACCTTGGTGGTAGGGATCACAAAGCAATGTCCGCATTTTTTTGGGTACAAAAGAGGGCCAAAGGCCCAAAAGAAAACTAATATTCTAGCCGAACATTTCTAGGTATGGAAACGTCGGAGATGTCATAAAAAAGAAGTCTACGAAACTCACTGGACGAACGGATTCTCCATTTTGATACAATTAAAAGAGTCAAGAGAAAAGCTAAAGTTAACCAACCAATAAGCACATTAATTACCCTCCCTCCAAGTATGTCGAAATTGGGCTCACCAATCCAAAGCCAGGAGTTTTCGAATGTGTTGCACCAATATGGGAACTGAGCCACTAAACTTGCAGTTTTCTGTAACCATGTCAATCAAGATTTTAGTTTCACTTCCAACAATGAGTTGCAGAATGTGCTCTTGCCAAGCCATCTTCAAACCAAGATACATGCCCCACATTTCAGCATGAAGTGCATCACAAACTCCAATCTTTCGAATGTAGCCTTTTAGCCGTCTCCCCTCAGAGTCGCGAAAGAGGCCACCACAACCTGAATATTCTCCACTTCCTTTGCAAGCACCATCATTATTGAGTTTAATCCAACCTTCAGGGGGTTTCTTCCAACCTATGTAGATTGTCTCCTTCATTTGAAAATTGCGATGAAGCCGTTGGTTCGAACACAAGTCTATCTTTTGAGCAAAATTTTGGATCACCAAGACATGGTTATTTGGTTGTTGAAAATTCTCTTCAAAAATAGTTTTGTTTCTCCACGTCCACATGAACCAACAAGTGGTCATGAAAGTTGTCTTTCAATTTGTACTATGACCGCCAATACCCTGCTTACTGATGCTATTAATTAAAAGTCCAATTCCTGCAATGTCCACATTTTAAATCACAATCAATATATGAAAAGTGTTAGTAACATATATTTTGAAACCGACGATTGTATATTACAATGTTCTTATCAACTAATCTATATTCACGAGGATTGTATTGAATAGTTTTTATTAGCTTAATTATAGATGAATAACATCATTTTTTTAGGAGAGATGAATTGCATCTTATATATTTCTTTTTGGTTTTAAATCTTATATATTGTATTAATTTAATCTATAATATTACAACTTGACCGTAATCAATAATTTTCATCCCGAATGTTATTTTTTAATGTATTTTAAATTATAATTGCATCAAATCTATCATTTTATCGTGTATGTATAATACTAATTTTAATAAAAAAAAATCATGTTGCATTTTGGATATCCAAAAAAACCGATCCAAATACACATTTATTTGGATTAGATAAGATTTTTTTTAAAATAGTCATCCAACTTGAATGGAACATCATGTGATTTTTATTTTAAATCAGATGACTTTAAATCAGATGACTCATAGTATGAGATTTTGTGCTACAAATATATAGGAAAGAAAATGTTTGTGCAGATAGTCTTCCTAATTTTGGTTTAATGTTGTCTTTTTAGACCTTTTTTGGTTTGATATTATCCTTGATTTTGTTAGGGGACAATACATTAGGAATATGTTTAGAATGTCTAACTTTAGATTTACCACCTTTTGAAAAGGTCTTGGTTTTGTCCCCTTTTCTGTTTTGTACTTCTTTTCTATTTTTAATGAAATGATTTGATGCTCTCCATCTTTAAAAAAAAAACAAACTTAGAACCAATCCAAATTCCACCACAAACACCCCTAAATTCTTATATATTAACATTTATATTTATATGTTAGTAAACAATTTTGATTAAAGTAAGTTATGTGAATAATATACATATACTTTTTTGCCTAAAAACCAATCCAAATTGCACCGCGAACATCTCTAATCTCATACACTAACATTTGTATTTTTATGTTAGTAAAAAAATATGATTAAAGTAAGTTATGTGAATAATATACGTAGTTAGTCCGTGTCGATTAATATAGAACGTGGGTAAACTAGGAATATAATATAGAATGGTATCCCAAATACCTTATATGATAGAATTCTATAAAAAGAAAGAGAGTAAATAACCTTTATATTATGAAAAAGGGCATATTTTTTATATAAAAAGAAGACATATCTTTTAAAAGTGATGAAAAACAAAGATGAAACACAGCCAATATGTGATGCATATAGATATATTGATACGAAAGATTACCACTATAATATTACAGAAAATACACCCCACCCAACATAAACAATTTAGAGCAAACAACACACACACACACGTTTAGTTTACATTATATATATCACATGCTTATAATGTTATTTTTAGCTAACTAATAACAAGCCTGAAGAGTTTGAGTTGACAAAATTACAAAACCATAACAAAATGATTAGTTTATTTTGCGGCAATTTGCTCGTACTTCACCATTGTAACCTTGTTTAATATCAAGCAAACCCATCTTCACCATGGCTTGTTGAAAATCAAGGAAGAACACGGCTTGGTTCATTGCATAAGCATTAACAATGTTCCTTGTTCTAGGGCTAGAGTAGAGTGTTTGATCTGAAAACAGAACACCATTTCTCCTCAACAAAGCATTGAAGTAAACGTTGTCAAAATCATTCCTAGTTGCATCAAATGGTTGTTCTGCATTGTCACCAGAAGTACATGTTCTGGATAGTGTCCTGGCAAATTCTGAATCCAAAGCTGGATCCACTTGGCTTAATCTGTTCTTGAATGAAGAACACCTTGCCACTCCGAGTGTATGTGCCCCTGCATATAATATATAATTCAGGGCCTCAATATAATACATCGACTTTCTTTGACTCATTTCTGTTTATAATTACAAACGGAGTATATAGTTAGTATGTTGTTACCGGAGAGAGCGACCATCTCTTGTGCAGAAAAACCATGTTGACCAAACTGCGTGATGAGCTCGGATGCATTAAAGGACGGGGATGGCAAATTTCTAGTGTCCTCTATTTTTGATCTTCTTCCATCCTTTCTACCTTTAGGTATGTTATAGACTGGACCTCCAGCCTGCAATATTCAATATTTCTTTAGTTTATGAAAATCAATTTTATATCAATCAATCACATAACACTTGCCAAGTAGACTTTTGTTAGACATAGTCGTTACAGTAACAAGGACTAAAATTTTAACAATTTATTTTGTAGGAATTAAAAACGAAACTTTATATATTTGTAGGGTCGAAAAATATATTTAATCCATTAAGACAAGTAATTATGGGTGCGTTTGTTTTGAATTTTTTTCAAAAAAAATCTTTTTCTTCCTTAAAAAAATCATTTTTTTCATTTTTAAGTGTTTGTTTAGGATTTTTATAAAAATCATTTTGTCAAAAAAATCTATTTTGATCCTAAAATGAAAAGTTATTAGGATTAACTTTTTTCAAATTCTATTTTTTTCAACAACAAGGAGGTAGCACATGTACATGTTAGAACTAATTTTTTGAAAAAAAAATGGATTTTTATAGATAGTAGGCAAACAAAAGATAACTTCAAATTTTTTTAAAAATCTCTAAAACTTAATCTCTAGATTTTTAGATTGCTGAGTAATTATATATCTTACGTAGAAAACTGCTTCCGTGGCAGCCATAGCAAGAATATCAGCACATGAAACCACGCCAGGGCATCGGTTTTCAAGCTCATCTTTGATATCATCAATGACTTCATATCCTCTTAGGCTCAAATTTGCTGGTGAATCCTTTTCTGCTGTATTATCCTTAGTGGAATCAAGCAGAATTGACGCATCACATCCCTAGTAGACAAAAATAAACAAATATTAATGTCACATATGTTAACGTAAATAACTATATAATGTAGAAAATGGAAGCAATACATTGATAAAGTTTGTTTGTCCTATAGTTGTAGTTGATTGATGACATAATATTGCACGACACCACATATACGGTGGACATTTTTGCGACAATAAATAGTTGAGCAACCACTGACGTCGTATTGACATGGCTACGTTAGTCACGTTCTAAGAAATTAATGATATTAACAATATTTGAAAGATGAATGATACTTTGCACTTTATGATAAGAGTGTCACATTGAATTGTAATATGATATGAATATATGTTTATAAGTGCAGACCCAATCTTCACTTTACAAAACGGTTTTACAAGGTTTAGTTAAACCTAATTCAAAATTATAAGATGGTATCAGATCTATAAAAAATTAAGGTCAAATATCTCCTTGGGTCCTTTAAGTTTCATGTTTGTTTCAGATAGATCCTTTAAGTTTCTAAGGTTTCAGATAGGTCCTTTAAGTTTTGAGTTTGTTTCAGATAGGTCCTTTAAGTTTCGAGTTTGTTTCAGATAGGTCCTTTGTATCAACCTCCGTTAAGCCAAAGTTGATCTATCCGTTAAGCCAAAGTTGATCTGGTTGGGGAAAAAATTGATGCCAAGTGTCAGAGAGAACCACCTCACCTG
>Ga0315915_1000643_pt1 | contig 37790 bp, 17 predicted proteins | sample MpolbnodulesMG_FD_207738 | JGI IMG/M metagenome (GOLD analysis project Ga0315915, IMG submission 207738) | Medicago polymorpha root nodule microbial communities from Los Angeles, California, United States - branched nodules | ecosystem: Host-associated > Plants > Roots > Nodule | place: USA...
CTATCAGTGCAATATGGACCACAAAAAAAAAAATCATGTTTTGGACTATATAATCTGAAAATGCCCCTTACCCCACAGAAGGTGCGCAACTTCCTTCAATTTTGCCCAGTATCATATAAATTCGGATTACATAATATGGGCGTCCTGGACCACATAAACTATCAGTGCAATATGGACCACAAAAAAAAAAATCATGTTTTGGACTATATAATCCGAAATGCCCCACTCCACAGAAGGTACGCAACTTCCTTCAATTTTGCCCAGTATCGTATAAATTCGGATTACATAATCTGGAATCCTTGAGAGGAATCCAGATTATATAATCCGAACTGAGTCAGTTTTTTTTGGACGGTGGCTTGCACCACAAGAAACACGTTTTCAAAGGTTTTTCCAACATTAATGGCTGGTAAAACCCCTTTAAACATGTTTTTTGACCAACATAATGGGGGGTTACAATCTAGGCAATTTTTTCCCTATAAATAGCCTTCAAACCTTCACATTTTTCACACCATCATCTCACGCTCTCTCATCCCTTTCATCCTTTTCCTTCTATGCACAGTGTGTTTTCATCGTTGGCCTTTCATAAAAAGCGGCTACTTTGGAAACTCATGGATTGTATGAACGGTCAACGGGGATGACACCGCGCTGCAAAGAAGCACGGTTTGTCTGGGTGTCAGGTTGATATATCTGGGTGCAAGGTTGACCATCAAGGTCTCTTTCGCCCCGAAAACAAACCTTGCCCCAGTACGCTCCCCCTCCTTCTCCCTCCCCCTTTGCTCCCCATCAGCTTGCGCCACTGGTTTAACTTCCCCCCATACAAGTTCTTGTGTTGTAGATTTAGTTTTAAGCTTTATGTGTTTTTATAATTCTATGTAATAAGCTTTAAGCTTCAACTTTATTGTAAATGTATCAATTATATTAATCAAATGAGTTTTTGTGTATTATTTTTGTTCCTTTATTTCTGTTTATATTTTCATTTATTTTATGATTATGATTTATCATCTAAATAATATAAAACAAAGTAAAGTGTATTTAAAATCTGGAAAAAAGTATTTTCGGATTAGATAATCTGAAGGATAGTTTTAGAATTTTGCAGGGCGCGTGAGAATTTAATAAGGTGGGAAAAATAATAGTCTTTTTTTTTTCTTCTTTCAGTTGGTTTGCTGAAGACCAAATTTTATTCTTGACAGTTTCAATAAATCAATGAATGAGATATGATGATATCACTTGGTTTCATGGGTGCAACATGGTAAATAGCATTTTTCCAATGCAACCTTTGCCAAACAATGAAACAAGACACAACTTCCGTATTCAAACGTGATACGCTTAGAGTGAAAATCAATTTCCAAATAAGCTAATTGAAAACAGAAAGAATTTCCACATTCACCTAAACTCATTCTTCTATATTTTGATTGAAGAGCTTTTCCAATTAATCTCATGCCAACAACTCTTCCAAGACTCAAATGCATTTTACTCTTAAATTCTTTTCCCAAACAAACCCTAACAAACAATAACATAAAACAAATTCATGCTCAACTAATCACCAACAACCTCAATTCCCCCAAACTCTTCTCCAAACTAACAGACTATTACTCTTCCATTTCATCAAACCCTAACATTCTTAATTCCATCTTTTACTACTTTCACCCCCCACATTTACTCCTCTTCAACACTCTCATAAAATGCACCCCCCTTAACCACTCTATTCACATTTTCAAAACCCACTTCTCAAAACAACTCATTCCTTTCGACCATAACACGTTCAATTTCATCCTTGGAGCTTGTGCTCGTTCACCTTCATATCCAACGTTAAAATTAGGAACACAGTTACATTCATTAATTAGAAAACAAGGATTTGGTTCCAATGTTTTAGTTCCAACTACATTAATTCATTTTTATGCTAACAATAGAGATATTAAGTCTGCACGTAAGGTGTTTGATGAAATGCCTGAGAGAAATGTTGTCACGTGGAATGCGATGATAACCGGTTATTGTTCGTTAAAAGATGGGAATGAAAAGAATTCGGTGAATGGGTTGTGTTTATTTAAGAAAATGTTGATGGTTGGTGGGAGTGAAGTTAGACCAAATGATACTACCGTGGTTTGTTTGCTTTCCGCGGCTTCTCAATTGGGAATGATGGAAATTGGTGGCTGCTTACACGGGTTTGCGGTGAAGGTGTTGTGCAAGGTTGAAGAGGATGTGTTTATAGGGACAGGACTTGTTGATATGTACTCGAAATGCGGGTGTCTTGAGAGTGCTTTGTCTGCTTTCGTGCAGATGAAATGGAGGAATGTTTTGACTTGGACTGCGATGACAACCGGGCTAGCTATTCATGGGAGAGGGAAAGAGGCGTTGGAGATTTTGTATGAGATGGGAAGTAATGGTGTGAGACCGAATGAAACAACTTTTACTAGCTTGTTGTCGGCTTGTTGTCATGCAGGGCTTGTTGAAGAAGGGCTTCAATTGTTTCGTGATATGGAAGGGAAATTTGGTGTGGTGCCTCGGATACAACATTATGGTTGTGTTGTTGATCTTCTTGGAAGAAATGGAAACTTGAATGAAGCTTATGATTTTATCATGGCAATGCCGATTAGTCCTGACACTGTAATTTGGAGGTGCTTGCTCAGTGCTTGTAGGATTCATGGGGATGTTGTGATGGGAGAGAAGGTGGGGAGGTTTCTTCTAAAGTTTAAAGAGAAAAGTTCTGAAGAGTTGGCTCATAAGAGTGAAGATTATGTTGCTTTGTCAAATGTCTATGCTTCAGCAGGAAGATGGGATGATGTTGAAGTTGTAAGGAAGAAGATGAAAGTTAAGGGTATTTTTAATCAATCTGGCCTTAGCTCAGTTCAAACTTTGAGAAATGATGCATTGTAATCAACAAAGAAAAGTATGATAGCAAGACAATAGTTTTGAACAAATTGTTATTTTCCGCAATTCGTCATTTATTGTTGAACCGTGCCACACTTTTCATAAAGGACTTATTTATAGTACTACGTTAGTATGATTCATTACAGTAATGATTAAGCAAGAAATCGCTTTCTTTTGTTACCGTTCCACCTTAATTACAGGTTTGACAGGACTGTTTTGTCCTTGTGACTTATTTTGACGCAGCATAGAAAGCTTGAATACAGACACTCCTTGGACTACACCATGCATTTGTCATGCCATTTTTATTGAGGGTGGTATTGTTCTGGCAACAGTGACTGCAGTCTTTAATGGTAGCATTGACCCTAGGACATAATTCTCATTTTTTAGGATTTATTTTTTACTTGATGGATGTGTGACATATACTCTGATCAGGTTCGGCAATCTTTACAGAAGAATTATCATTTAAAGGTATGTGTTGAATTTCTTCACTTGTACTAGTAAATATTGCATCTGATAATTGCTGATGTGTAATGTAGAATTCATTAGATGTTAAAAGCAATGTCCCTTCTGTAGGAGTTTTTTCTACTATCAAACCTTGTCTGTATATTGTAATACATGCATATTTTAAACTTCTTGATTTGAAAGTTAACAAAAATGTACTCACCGGTCTAATGACACGTTAAAAGAGCTATTTAATGAATAATGAGGTTTTCCGGAATAAAATTGTTTTCGTGCTACTATTGGAAGTTTAAGAAAAGAAGCTTAGAAAATATCTAAAAGGGAAATGTATAATAGAAGCACTTGTTTTCAAAGCTTATAAAAGGTTATGATGTCCAATTTATAAAATTGCTCGCTGCTAGGTGCACAGTTCAGAAACTTTAAAATAGTAGCTGTATTTACCCACTTCTTGGACACCTTAGATACTTCTAATTGCATTTTATAATTCTTTTCATTTTTTGAACTTTTGTTTTTTAACTTTTATAACCAAAAAGATGGGACTATCACAATAATTGGATAAAATTTAGTATTTTTGTTTTGTTTGCAATGACTGATGCGAACTTTTAAGATACTGGTAGTCTTTTTGGATTCAAGATTTGTGTTTTCATATGAATATTTAATAGTATGTGTTGTATTATAATTGTGATGTGTCCTTTTTTCGAATTGTATTTGTGTCTCATGTCATATTTGTGCTTTTTAGGCTAAGAACCCCAAACATCACCAAATAGTTATTATTTTTATACTCTAACTATAGATTACTTTCTTTAGCATCTCATTATATATATAAAAGATGCTTAAGTAGTTTCAGCAAACCACCTACAAAAGACCCATATAAGCATCAATTAGGAGGAAAAACCAGATAAAGGATAGTAGTACAGTACAGTAGTTTGGGATTCAGAGAGACCGAAAAAATTATAGGCCAAATTATTAAGAAGGATTTGGATGTAAATGTCTATCATATGAGTTGGGATCCTGAGAAATGGAGGGCAGCGTTACTGTAGTTTTGGGTGTGTATAAAAGCATAATTATATCAAGTTCTAGAAATGTGGGTCTTTATACACCTAAAATTATAATAATAGAGCCTTCTATTTCTTTTGAGAAATGAAGAGGATCCCCACTCCTACCATACATTATTCATGACATGAACCTATGGCATCATGTTATCTATGTTACACCTCCATGTGAGAAAAGACTTCGGTTGTTATATGGCTGAAATGCTAGACATGTGCCGTTCTAAGAGTCTGGCCCCATCTGGTGCCTTGCCTTATCGCCTTAGGTATGCTTTTGGTGCCTTCGTCTACGCCTTATTGTTTTGCATATCATCTTCACTCTTGTATAGTCTCCCCTAAAGTTTCCCAATAAGAGGAGTGGTTTCGGTTCGTACAATTAAAATTAGGTGAGGAGCCAAACCAAAATTGATAATCAATTATTCTGTTTGATAACCTGCTACTAATGCTTATTCCGTTTATGGTAAATCAAAATGAGATTTTCACGTTCAAGGTGGTGGCCAAAGGTTTAATGGCTGCTTTAGAATTTCATAGTGTCACACACATTCTGTGTATATTCAAAGCATTTTAACTGTGTTTCCTAGTAACTTGTACTTGTATTGCATGTTATTTTGATAATAACTTCCTCCAGCTTTTATGGTTTACAGAGAACATAAAACCCTGTCTTTCTTTACAATTGTCTTATTCTTTTGATGATTCCAGAATTCCCCTGGCGATCCTTGTTGTGTACTCTGCTGCTTGCACTGGCGTGCCTTGTCAAGAGCACATGGAGATGAAGGGACGGCTCTTGGAAAGTATTGCCTCATAAATGAATGCTACTCCAATTCAAGAAATCTAAGTCTACCAAAGAAATAAATCCTCTTCTGCTAACAACACTGAGCATACTAATTTAGAAACGCAGGCTCTATAAAGTACCGTTGTAACAACCAAAAGAGTAAAATGTATTTTGGAGTTTTGCTTGATAGTGAATTATTGTCTTATACCTTTGGGCTAAGTTCCCTGTGTTACCTTGGAAATGTAGAACGCCTGTGTAGACAACACCTTTTTGCCTCCAAGTGCCAAATTATACTGAATCAATAATTTTAAAATTTTATTGATTTTAGGGTTAATTAAGTTTTTAGTCCCTATAAATATTCACAGTTTTGTTTTTAATCCCTACAAAATAAAATCACACTTTTTAGTCCTTGTGACATTTTCCTTAAGCATTTGAAGGACCAAAACTGTTGATGGAAATTTTTGACAGGGACTAAAAGTGCTGATGGAAAAATTCATAGGGACTAAAAATGCTGATGGAAAATTTTATAGAGACTAAAAAGTGTGATTTTATTTTGTAGGGATTAAAAACAAAACTGTTAATATTTATAGGGACTAAATCTTAATTAACCCTTGATTTTATTGTTTTGTCTTGTCCATTTTTTTATCATGTTTATTGAAGTGTGTCAGATGTGCAGAGTTTGGGTTTTATTACAAAGTTATTCGGTTACTTAAGTTAGAGAATCGGTTAACCCATCATGAGTTAGTTAACGAGATAGTTGGTGAATTCTAGAAATAAATAATTGATCCCTTGTAATTCCAAGCTGAGTTGGATGAATTTTTATTTGTGTTAATTTCTTGTGGAATTTATCTGGTATGTTCTATATTCTGAGACATTTTCTTGTGTGATGGTGTTAGCCGTAAGCATCGTTGGTGTTTTTAGGTGAGTTATTTTGTCCGTAAAATACAAAAATACTCGGATTGTATAATCTGAATAGGTGAAAAACTCATTTTCCATCTAAAAACAGGAAAAAACTCATTTTGGATTCTATAATTCGAAAATCTCACTGGACATTTTTGTAAAAAAAAAATAAGAAAATAGAGCGTGTGAGAAGGTCATATGAAATTGTAATAGCCTTTGTAGAATGTCACTATTGTTTTAGGTCGTCCTTTATTATTACCTTTTATTTATCGGATCACATTTGGTTGCTAAATATAAGTGGCACGGGTAGGAGAATTAAGAGACAAGCAGGATTACTTTGACTCATATGTGGACTCTTGACAGCTTTAGATCTCCTCGCTGGTGGTTTCTATTGTTTTCTCGTTGTCGTCGCCGACCCTTCTAAGGAGGTGGTTGTTCTCTAAGACCCTTTCCCTTTCTACAAGGTGTGTAAAGGGTTAGGTCTCTAGTGATGCATCCGGATCTTTTCGAATCTGGATGGTTAGTGGTGGTTTCATGGTCTCTCTTCTGGTATTTGGTACTACGTCCTCCACATCGGAAGTTGGGGTAGCTTGTGTCATCGCTACAGGTTATGCGTGTTTTTACCCCGAAATTCCCTGATTATTTTCCATATCTAGTGAGCTATGCATGTTTCCAAGGATAAGGTTTTGCAGTGGTGTTGTTTGAATATTCGTCTCCATCCTTGTGACTAACTTCAGACTACTTCAATATCCTAGTCATCTGCATGATTGACACTAAAGAGATTGGGCTTTGATTAGTGTTTGTTAGGACTAACTTGGATATTGCTTTAATATCCAAGGAAAGAGTCGAGATATTGCTTGTTGTCGTCGCTATAGGGAATTTGGTTCTTGGACTCTTTTCTTGTTGGGAGTCGTTCCATAAATCAATCTGCAAACCTTTTGATTAGTGTTTGTTAGGACTAACTTGGATCCACTTGTGTGGTTTAAAATGTTTATAGTGTCCGTCTGAGTTGACATACACTCTTGTGTGGATTTACTAGTTAGGTTTTGTGTCTCCCCAATTTTTTTATTTAATAATATATATGAGCATTTGCCAAGCATTAGAGTTCTTCTATTCTCTTTGATGACATTGTGTTTTTAATTAACAAACAAAGAAGCTCAAATGTAAATAAATAATAATAATTTTTTAAAATATATATTGTAAAATTATACTTTAAGTAAGAAATAGCATAGCAGATAAATATTAAAAATTAGAAACATTCCGATCGGAGCTTGTGAACATTCGTTGGAAAGCTAACAAGCATAGCTACGGCCTCGTGGCGTTGAAAAAAATTTCAAACGAAGAAATCTTCAATTTTTTTGGCAAAATCACATTAGAAAGGATTGCGATCCTTCACCTTTTTTATGATTATTCAACCGAATTTTAGATATCATAACATGATAACAAAATTTATGTTTACTCAAAAACAAAATAATGAAAATTTTATTACCTTTGCTATCTTAGAATTGTTTTTAAGAAAATTTAAATTGTCAAATACTTATTATCAAAGGGGGTGTAGCTCATATGGTAGAGCGCTCGCTTTGCATGCGAGAGGCACGGGGTTTGATTCCCCGCACCTCCATTGAATGCATATTTAACTTCTTTTTTTTAAAATTTTAAGATTTTGCAACTGACTCATTATCCATTATGATTTTAACCAAGATGGTCTCGAACAAAAAAATATATATGTTTTTTATTAACTAAATATTATTTATTGAATTTAATTAACGACAACAAACTCAAATCAAAATAAAATATCCTCCTAGTCCTATTTTACAACTAATGGTACATGATGTAGAGGAAATCAAGAAGGCCTGATAGAGGTTGATGGATCAGCTAAAGTGACTTTAGAGCGTGAAGGTTCTATGGAAGCACCATCTTCATTTACACCTGTCATGTCGAAGAAAACTATGAAGAACCATGTAAAATTGGCTAGAATTGTTAGGATATATAATGTCATGTCGAAGAAAACTATGAAGAACCATGTAAAATTGGCTAGAATTGTTAGGATATATAATACCTGTTCTACAAGTCCCCCCTCCCTTTAGGTGTGTTTGGTTTGGAAGAGAAGTTGTGAATAGATAAATGTGTAAGAAAGAGTATGAAAAGAGAGAAAGATGTGAGAAATAGAGAAGAATCAAGGTATTGTTTGGTACAAGTGAGAGAGAAGAGAAATAAAGAAGAGAGAAAGTGTTGATTATTTTTGAAAGTACAAGAATGCCCTTGAAAAAATACTCTCTTCAAACTATTTTTTTTATATTTTTATTCAATTAAATAATTGAATGCCTCAATTATTAAACTGGATTTATTTTTATTTTTACTTAATTTTAATTTATAAAAAAATAACTAACGGTTTATTAATTAAATGAACCCAAGAAAAAACAACTCCACATGATATAACAACAACAACATACTATGGAGTACAAGAGAGGGGTGTTGCATTGCATCACAAATTAATGGGCAAAAAAGTAAAAATAAGAAAATTAGCAACTTCCCATGTCTTTCTTCGTTGTTTTGGAGAGAAGCAAAAACACGTGGACCCACCTAAAATTTGTCTCTCTTCTCTCTTTCATGTGTGTGCCAAACAAGAGAAAATGCTAGTTTCTATGCTCTTTCTCTCTTTGATGTCTCTCTCTTAAGCATTTCTCTTTTACCAAACAGAGCAGAATTCATGATAGAACATGCACATATAAGGGGATAGGAGTGGCTTTGTTCAAAGTGACTCCCAAATCGCCATTCAAGGGTCCAAATCTCGTGACATTGTTCCTTGAGATATTCGTCATAGATGCCACAACTTTTATATGTAATATAAATGTATAGTGAATTTATTAAATATTTTGGATCTTTAATTATTTGATTGGGATTTTGATCTTTAGCCACTTGTTCATCCCTTAAATAGATCACAATTATCTAAATGTATTAATCTCTACCGCTATGTGCATAGATGTTATGATTTCTCAACAAAAAAAAAAAATACTCCTATTTATTTGATTTTTGGATTCTTCTCATACACAAACCACGTAAAAAAGTTGAACAAATGACCTAGAAGATAATCGAAAAAATTATGATTGATCAGTATTTACAAACATTAAAAGGTTACACATTAAACATATCAATATATGTTTGGATTTAAAATTGTAATTTTGTTTTTGGTTTTCCATAGGTTTCATTCACCAAATGCAATCTTAATTAATATGTTTTTGACACTAAATATAAATATCTTCTAATTTGAGATTCAAACCTTAAAAGGTTTTAAAAATAATTTGATCACAGACAAGGATTACAATTGCAATTAAAACCTTGCTTGAATTAGTTCAAAATTTCTATAACTACACTTAAAAAACACAAATACAAAAGAAGAAGAAAAAAGTCCAGATTGTAGCATATTATTTTTACAAAGTTACACTAATAACTATTTTGCAACCGTCCCCGAAGGAATTCAAACTCTATACTTTGAGGTACAATATTAACCTCTTAATACTGAACTAGCACCTCGAGTGTAATGATTTTAGCAGATGATGATGTTAAATATTTTACAATGTCAGCCTATCATATTTCACCATTATATCATTTTTCTATATTATATTATATTCTAAAATATTTTAATAAACATCTATATGGTGAGATATAATTGAGTAATAATGTAAAAATGTTTACACTATCATTAGATATGCATATAAAAAATTAAACATATAACAAAGAAATTAGCGAATGGGTAAATAAATAAATAAATATTAGTATCGAAAACATAAAATACATTGTACCATGTTAAAAAAATATTATGTAAATGTGTAATCTAATGCCTTAAAAGTTGAATAAAAAAATTCCTCGTATAAATATCATTAATTGGTAAATGTTAAATTATTTTATTAGCGAAGGAAAACTTCATATGCTAAAACAATAACACAATACCATTTTTTATTTTTTACAAGTTTGATATTTTTCCTTTTTGTTAAGGAATCAACATCGTTTAATCGAACGGTCTACATTGAGTTGCACCTAAAAGTTGGTTTGTGCTGATGCATTTTGTCTTTTTAAAGGTGCAAAATCTTACGAGTTTTTCACAAAAGAAAGAGAAAGCAACAAGGTAGGCAGTGTGTAGGATTTTCTCCAACTATGAAAAACAATAGAAGAGAATGTCACATTTGTAACAAGTCATTTTCTAATGGAAAAGCATTGGGAGGCCACATGAAAACTCACTTAGCTAAATTATCAATCCCTCTAAAATCTCCAATCAATAACCAAGCACTTGAATACTCGGTTGATTCAACCAAACATCAAACTCACTCTATTTCTACATCTTCCTCATCAATTTCCAATCCAAAAAAGCCTATACATAATCCCCGATCTTTCAAGAGAAACTTTTATCACACCCTTGGCGTGTTTGATTCTTTTCCAAAAAACCCAACTGGAAAAAGATCGAAACGCGGTCGTAGACAATTTAATTTGGCTGAAGAGAATGCAATATTTAATGTGGCTGAAGAGAAAGAAGAAAATACAAGATTTAATGTGACTGAAGAAAATGGAGAGGATACACAAGTTGATGCAGTTGAAGAAATAAATGAGAATACACAAGTTAAATTAGTGTATAGTGATTTGGATAAAGAAGTTGCAGAAACACTGGCTATTATTTGTGTGAATGAATGGAAACAAGTTGAGGAGAAATACTATAGTGAGAAGAAAAAGGTTGGCGAAAATGGCAACATCGTGTTTGAGTGTGATATTTGTCATGAAGTGTTTCAATATTGCAAAGATCTTGTTAAACATGGAGCAATCCATAAGAAAATTAACAATATATCTGAAGAAATTGGTATAAGTGGAAAGGAATATGATGTTGTAAATGAAGAAGTTCACAAGTGCACATATTGCTTGGAAATTTTTGAATCTGATCATGTACTTCAGGAACACAAAACGGTACACTTATCCAATTTTTCTAATTCTAACCCATAAAACATGATTTTAAATTGAGATTTTAGTCATTGGTTTAGGTTTTAATGTAATTGAGTTTTATTTGTTTTGAATAATGTTAAATAGTTGAATTTACTTCATTTGAATATCATGTAAGAATTCTTGTTGATAAGTTTCATCTTTATAGTGCTACTTATTGTTGTTGGCTACAAGAGTTTTCTATTGATCTTGACATTTCAATTTTTGACCTTAACTCCTTTCAATAAAACTATCATGCAATTACAAATGGTAATCATTCTCAATCATTAATTTAATGTTATATGTTGTAGATTACATTGTTACAAAACTAATGTTAAACAATCTCAACTATTGATTTTAGATTAGATGATCGAGATCTATAACATCGTGACATAGTTGCAGGTCGAAATCCAATTTTTTATATACAAAACTTTGAAATTGTTGGTTAACATAGCTAAAATTAATATTGAATCTTTGTTGAGTTCTATCAATGTCCGTGTATATTCAAACATTAATATCAACTAAGTGACCAAGTGAGAAGAAGTGTTTTTTTTATGATAAAATTTTATAATCATGGATGCTAGAGTCCAATGTAAGAAAGTCATTAGACCTCAAAGAGCACCCGCGATAAAACTACACTTTCTTCCCTCTGATTTTAGACATGTAAACTTTTTATTGGATTTGGAATCACAGTGGATTAGAAATGTACATGTGGTAGCACACAACTAATACATGTTTGATATTTATGATTGAATATTTTCGATTATAATTAATTTGGCTTTTTGAATCGATTCTAATTGTAAGTAAGAATTCAAAGCTTTGTCTCTAAATCTTATTTTTATTTTATTGTCCAACTTACCTTTACATGAATGAGTTCAAACATGATTTATTTTCAATTCAACTAAAATCTAGTTAAAATCAATTTTTATCATCACTGAACCAAACACAAAGTAATAGTTTCATTTCTCACAATTCTACTACTAAAGAAAATATATTCGAATATATGCTTACAACAAGTTTCAATTGCAATAACATAAAATTTAAAATCAGTAGATTGAATAGAACCAACACTACTATTTTACTCAAATAACACTTATTCACCTAAGATATATACGTAAGGCAAGTTTGTTATAGATTAAAAAATAAACATTAGAATTCAATAATTTATATATTATTTTTTAGAGATTTTAAGAAAAATATATGCTATTTTGTATTTGTTTGTTTATCACAATGGAAATTGCGAATAAAAATAGTATTTATTGAAAATGTTTTTTAAGAAAAACTACTCAAAGTAAATTATTTTAGCAATTTTTAATATTTTTTTTAATAAATGGATAAAAACTCATAAAAATAGTTTTTATTTTTATTTTTATAAATAAACTGCATCATACCGGACACAAAAGTTATGAATAAAGAAGCTAAACATGTTGGTAGATTTTCAACCATGTGGTTAACATCTCTTTATTTAATTGTTTTAAATATTATGATATAAGCAACATAGTGGTGGGAGTGTTGGTAATGTGACTTTTCTCCATGATAAGAACTTAAGTTTAATTTTAAAAATCATCCATGTGGGAGGCAACCCACCTCCGTATAAAAAAAAGTATCTTGTTGTGATTCAAGTTTAGTTCTATGACACACGCAACATGCCTTAAATATACTTTTGAAGGTTTGTTACAGGATTAAAGACCATAGGTCATTGATATATGATGTAATGCATTTCATTCCATTCCAATCCATGTAATTGACATTATTATGCAAGAAATTTTCAATATAAAATATAAATATCCAAATATTAAAATTGTAGCGTTTTTCTATCTGATGTCATATAAGCAACACAAGACATGTAAGATCAACATTGTGATTACTTACATCCCAAATGCTATTAAAGAAATGAAAAATAATAATTAAAGGAACAAAAATCAAACTTTGAGGAAGAGATAAAAAACAAAAAACAAGTCCAACTAAATTCATTTCGGAAAAGGTTTGTTTTACTAAAAAGTTTATTAGTATAATGATTTTCTTCCATGAAGATAGGATAAACCTTGAATTCAGAGTCGTTAAACATGCAAGGCAATAAGACTTTAGTCTTAGGAGTTAACCCCTAATTTTTCACTACTACTATAGACTACTAGTATATACTTTTAGACATAGATAGATTGATAACTTTGATTTACCAAAGCTTATATCTACACATGTTTGACATTCCTTTCTGTAACAAATGAACAAAGAGCGAATTATCATTGGTAGTTGAACATTTATTCTCTTAAGTAAAAAAAACATTTAAGTTATATGTAACACATTTTTTCAACAAATAATTTTGTTATTATGTTATGAGTCATAATTCATAAATGTGCTTATCATAATTTTTTTTTTTGAGAAATTGTAAATCAATAATATAATGATTGAATATAGACAAAAAAAATATAATGATTGAGTTGATAATATAAGTTTTAATTATATTTTCCATTTCCAAAATGTAACGGTGGGTACACTCTTTGTTGTGATTGTTTTTATGTGATTAAATGAGATGATGAGTAATTTAAGTTAAGTTGAAATTTTAAATGAGATTAAGTGAATAGATAATTAACTAATATAGGTGTAAGCGGTGAATTTTTCTTAGAGAGAGATTACAAACTTTAGTTCTTTCCATTGTGGGGTATTAACTTTTTTGTAGACAAGACTCGTGTTGTTATGGGTGATAAGACATGGCAAATTTTTTTTTTACCGAAGATATGACAAGGTCTAAAATTCTAAAGATAGAAATATAAGACAATTATATTCATATTTTTATCAATGAATATTTTCAAAGAGGGAGAATTACTATCTTAAATGTATAATCCTAATATAAAAATTGATGTTTTATATAACATGAAATCACTTTATTATTTTTGCCTTAAGCCTCTAATTTCCTGGACACGGCCAAATGTGACAATTCTTTGATGTAAGTGAGTAGTTAAAGGTTCGATCTTTGACTTGTGTGTGTGGAGAAAATTTTATTAGAAGAGAAGAAATTATTTTGTATGTCAAACAAATTTCCCGATCAAAACCAGCCATTGATAAACGACGGTACGAAATCTGTACATATAATCTAGTAACAAAAATAAAACTCTTCATTGTATAACCATTACAATAAATTTTGCGATTACAATCACAAAAAGACACTAAAAATGCTATAAAAAAAAGTCGGCAAAAATACCTCTTTTTCAACGGCCAATTGAGGGCCATAAGATCGTCGGATAACAACATGTCAAACATCATTTTTTATTTATTTTTAAAAATAAACAATGATATATTATGAAGGCTAAAGACTGTCGAAAATGACCAATGAATTTAGTCATGGAAAACATATGAACATACCTAGAGTAATGTGTTGAACCAAAGTGAATTTTAGAACAATGTCTCTAAAGTTTTGATGATAACAATGTATGAAAGAACAATTGGAATACTCTAATGTGTGTTCAAGTGTGCAAGACCATATAATTAAATTTCGATTTCAAAGTAAAGTTTTAATTATGATACATAAAGCTTTGAACGCAAAGGAAAACATATTGGTGCTTAAGGATAGCTATGAAGACTTTTGAAGACTTAGATGATGATCTGAAAAAAGGTCAACAAACAGTCAAAGCTCTAATCAGCATATGTATGAAGCCTTGAAGTTTTGAATGAAACAAGTTTTGAAGGACACGTCAGCGGTCTGGTAGACTCTAACCAGCTTTGTCTTCTTTTGAAGGAACATTGCTTTCAAGTTCTGATCGTACTATTTGTCTTCTTCTTACCACGTGCAGAAACAAACAAAGAACATCAATGGCAAAGAGAATGTAACATATCATTATCATATAAGCAAAAGACTCCTCTAGTACTATTCAATGATATTATCCATTATAGACAAAATTTTCAAATCCGATCAAAACTTCTCAAGGATGAACTTGATGCAATGACACTCTTCAAACAACGACTCTCTCATTTCTCCCCTATATAAGGACTTGAGCAATTTAAAGAACATGAGTGACTTCACATATTTTGCAAGTGTCAAAATTATGTCAAATTCAAAAGCGCACAAACACTTGGAAAATTCTTACAATTTTTATATCTTAGAATTTCTTAGTATCAGAAGTTACTTGAACTTTAATTTTTATTTACCACTCTCTCACACTAAGTAATTCTAAGATATAAAATTTGTTAGCATGAGCATTAGAAGTAGCACAAAACTTGTACAATCTTTCTTTTATGTGGTGATTATCAGCCTGATTATTAGCCCAAGTAAATTTATTACTATGATAACCAAGATCTATTAAATCACAAGTATTAAGAGTATATATTGCCATTAATGCTCATGATATCTCTCACCTATTGTATGTTGATGACAACATTTTGTTTTGTAGAGCCTGACCAGAATAAGCTCAGGCTACCAAGGTCATTTTGGATCAGTATCAGGATATTTTAGGGCAAAGGGTTAGCCTGAACAAATCTGAAATAGTTTTTAGCCCTAACATAACCACGGATTTAAGAGAGAAATTCCAGGAAAACTTTCATATCTAGACCAACAGTAACATCCTCAAGTATCTTGGGATGCCTACTCAATTTGGGAGATCTAAAGAGCAATATTTCACTTCATCATGGACAAAATTTGGAAAAAACTTGAGCACTAGATGATTTCAAAACACCTCTACCCAGTCCACCCAGACAGGACTCCTTCACTCACAGTGCTATCTGAATTGAATGAAGGTTTAGAGAGACAGATAGAGGGCACGGTTTAGGTTTCATAAAAACTTAGGTTTCTGAATAATGGAATTAGGTCAAGTCTTTTTACTTTCCCACAATGGTTCTATTTATAGAACCATTTGTGTGGTTACCAAGCTAAGAACACCATAGCTTATGGTGTACCACATTTCACCTAAACACATTGTACCTCATGGTGAACCACATTTCTCTAATTAGCGCTAGTGTATCTTGAGATCACACCACTGAATAAGTCTCACTCATTTTTTTAATCTTTCATCAATTTATTCTTATGTGTGTAACTCTATAGGTTCTCGTAACATTGACAATAATATTAAATTACACATTTAATATTATAAACAATGAGCGATATATAGCAACAAGAATATCATACGATATAACAAAAAATTACTGTGATAATGAATACTTCTATGATTACCATTTTGCCTTAATGTCAATATTGAACACAAGACATATACTATGTCACCCTTGTCTAATTCAACATTGGGCCTTTAGACATTTATCAAATTATGTAGGAGGGAGAATTACATCCAGGTCACTCATGATTTGTAGAGTAATGACTTTATGGTCATCTCATTACAAACAATGTTCGAACAACAATAAAGTACTCGACTCCACATCTAGGGTTTATAGTGGTTTCAGGTTAAAGGGTGGTATACACCACTATCACTATAAAATAACTCATGACACTTGTGTAACACTTTATATATTATTCTCATAGTGTAACAATCCAGTATAAATATTACTCATAATATTTATACCTATGTGAAAACTTAACAACATTTATTCCATGATTCATGAGATGGGATCATCAATCCATCCACATAATATTTCCTATGCTTCAATTGTATCCCACCTCACAATAAAGCTTAAGTACATATATTTTAAGAATAATGTCCTTATATTTAATGAGGTCTCACGATTAGGTCATGCTTAATGTTCCATTAAATGGACTAAGTAATCTAGGGACCTTATTACTTTGAAAACACAAACATAATAAAGAAATGTCTTATCATTATTTTCTTAAATAATTTGATACAAGTACCAAGTTTTAATAAAGATATTGACCTTTAGGACTTACACGAACAAACTTTTAGGACCAAAGTAGGGGAAGGGTAAGTTGGAGAAAAGTAGGGATCAAATGGAGAAGGGGTAAACCCTAAAATAGAACGAAAAGGTGAAAAAAGATACAAAGAGGAGGAATTCCAAGTCATAATAAGAGGGTTTAGAAGGGGTAAGGCAATATAACTTCTCCTTCATCATCCAACGATCCACAATCTATGACATTTTGATCCAATGATCAAGATCTTCCTCGAGACCTATTTGGCGTCTTTTTCCAACCACCCCATCAAAATTTAATGCTCCACAAAAAGTGGTCACACATGCAAGATAAACTGCAACCCAAGGGTTATGGCCAACAAAGTGCGATTATCATGCACAATTCTTAAAGCTCACACTTAAAATGAAAGGGCGCACTACATGTCATCTCCAAGAAAAATTTGTTTGAAAGGATTGAGCGTAATCTTTATCCATACCATATAGTCACATTATTCGCTTGACATTGGTCATTGACATCAAGAACATCCCAGGTTCCTCAACACTTCAAAGTCCTCGCCTCAAGCAATGAGACAACGACTTGGGGGACTACTATTTTGGACCATGCCAATACCTAATCTTTAAGACCCAAATTCTGTTATCCCATCTTATGCTTAAGGTGTCTATCCACACTTGCACCGGATAGTAAGTTCATAGCACACTTGAGTCCCTTGTCTAATCAAACAGTCACATAGACATCGAGCCTTAATGGTAAAAATAACTTATCCATTCATGGGTTTATAAATAAATTGGTTTACGCTAAAATCAGGAACAAACACTCATTTTGAGATATCAACTCAAAGCGCGTTGAAATTTCTTTGTTGGTACACGTCCGTAATGGTAAAGGAGAACTGTGAACTATATATAATAGTATATTCATGATTATGCATTATGTGTGGCTGAAATTATTAAGTCAATATTGTTAAATTATGATAATATTATAAGGATAAAATGGTAAACTAATTTTAAACCCCCCTCTCTTAAACCAAACATGTATGTAATTAAAAAAAAATCATCTCCCCTCCCCTCCCTTCATTGAACGAAAAAGACCTTAAAGACGTGTTATATTCTTTTAACATAATTGTGCAAGAAAAATACTAAACTATGATCTATTTTGTTATCTTCTATTTATAATAACTCTTACGTCGACTTTTCTAAGAGAGAGGCTAATATGTCTTCTCACAACCTTGCAAAGGTGACCATATATAAAGTCAATACTCAATTTTTTTTTGACATACAAGATTCTTTAATTTTAAATGAAATGAATTAGGTTTTATCATTTGAAAAAAAAAACACCAATGTAACTTCCCCTATAAACACTAGAGAAAAGACGGACACTCACGTCTCCGTCTTTCCGCTCTTTTTATTGTGCTAACGTTTGAAAATTATAACCAGTGTTTTTTTTATGAAATTTTGATTTTGATTAAAAGTAAAAAATATAAATGCTTTTTGCTTTCAAATTATAACAAATCATGATTATATATTTCAATGACATCAACAATATAATAAAAAAATATAATCTAAATTCTTATTTTTTAATGACATCAACGACAATCTGTATTACAAAAAAGTTGTTTAAGGGTATAATTGGAATAACGTAAAAAGTAAGTATATACATACTCATCTAGTTTGTTCCACTTTTTAAAGGATAAAGGACAAAAACTGGACATATATACACGATATAAGTATGTGTGTGTGTGTATACACACACACACACTTATATCGTGTTTGTTACATTTTTATTTTAATATTTAAATTTACTCTTATCTATTTGTTATATGTGTTATTTGTATTGAAAGTTGAGAGTAATTTTGAAAAGAAAAAAAGGCACAACAAAAAAGTCGAAAGAAATTATTTTATTTATATATAGTAATAGTAAGTATAAATAAAGTAATGTTATTTGAACAAGAAAAACCACCTCGTCTTAACGTAATTACTCCTTTCTCTCTAAACCTAGCGTCGTACTCCTTTCTTCCTCACCCAAATTCCAAATCTGCCGCCCCATCATGTAGATCAAATGGATGGTGGTGAGACGAGGGTCTCTGTCCTCCGCACCACCGTACCTTTCCGATGTGTAGTTGCTCTCTCTCCTTCGGTGGTAGTAGCTCTCTTTTTCCGGACCTTTCCATCTGCACCGATGGTGAAGGAGCGCGTTGCTGTCGTCGTAAAGGTTGGTTTGCGTTTTTGGTGTTTTTTTTGTTTTGTTTGGTTGGAACGTTGGTTGATTTTGTGGTGTGTCGTTGGATGCTTGCCGGTGGTTGTTTGGTTTTCGTGGATCTCAAACTATTTGATTTATTTTCTCTCTTAGTTGTGGTGGAGGTTATGTTTGCTCAAGACATAGGTGGTGATGGATCGGTCGCGATGGTGGTGATGGATCATATTTGGGTTCGCTTATGAACTGTTATAATTTCGATGGATCTTCGGTTGTGTTGGTTTGTGGTGCTTCATGGCAGTTTTCATGGTGGTGTTGATTTTGGGTATTTTGTGGCGGGCTCGTGGTGGTTTTTGGTGGTGGTGCTTGTGGTGGTTTTAGGTGGTGCTGCGCGTGGTGGCTGATGTTGCTTTTTGGTGAGGGTTAATGGTGGTTTTGTGGTGGTTAATGGTAGTTTTGGTGACGGTGGTGGTAGTGAGATTGATTTTTATAGTGGTGTTTATGGTGGCTAGTGGTGGTTTTTGGTTGGCTTTTGCGGTTCTTTGTGAGGTGTGTTTGGGCGAAGGTGCTTGGGAGAGCTAATGGTGGTGTTTGGGGTTTTATTTCCGGTTGTTTTTCAAGGGTTGTTGGTTGTTGTGTACGAGCAGCAGAATGTGGCTGGTGGAAGTTGTTTTTGTGGCAGTTGTGAGGATGTTTGAGGGTTTTGATACAACTTTTGTTTATGTTGTTTCATTGATCGTGGTGTTAGCTTTGTTTTGATGTTTCTATTTATTGATTTCGGAGATAACCCTTTGTTAGGAGGCGTTTTCTATAAATTTTTTGGATTTTTTTTCTTTGATTCACGAGTATATGAGTTTTCTATTGGGGGCTCCCCATCTATCCTTTATATGTTGCTACTTTAAGACTCCTAGCCTAACACTCCTTATGCTTGTTAAGATTCATTGCGATTTTAATAAATTCCATTTTACCCTTTTCAAAAAAAAAATGTTATTTGAACAATTAAAAATTAATAAATTTTAACATCAAATAAAAATACATCATTTATAACCACTGATATAACTTAAAGAGAGAAAAAAAATTATAAATGAATCGTATACATAAATAGTGTTGAACTAAAAACTTATCAAAATAACTTTTCCCAATTATCCTCTATCTACTCATATTAAAATTTAATCAAACGTTTTAAAAAACAAAAACAATAACAACAAAAAGAAACATAACAAAACAAAATAATACAAGCCTTTAAAAAAAAGACCAAATAAAAAAGTGGAAGGATAATTTAGTCTAATTTTGTCTCCAAGTGGATCTCAATAGGCCATCTAGCATCTAGTCAAAACCTTTTTACCAAGAAAAACAAAAAGCAAATTTAATAAAATGATTGCAAAATAATTTTCATACAAAAAAAGACCCACACAAATCCATCTATATTATTTATCAAACATTATCAAACTCAAAAAATTTACCTCAAAAATAAAAAATAAAAATTCAGATAATTCAATTTTGAATCTTTTATTGAGAAAATGCAGAAGAAAGCATAACACAAACACAACAAGAGACTCATCTTCACTGAACTTTCTTACAAATATACAAAAAAACTGGGAATGCTACCAAACGATGTCGTTTCAACCCTTCCACAATAACAATAACAAAAACCCTAATTTCACTTCTCCGCCATTGAAGAAGACCTTGCTGAACTCCAAAACCACTGATTCCTTCAACCATATGGTCCTCGCCATGCAACTTCACTCTCTCACTGACCCCAATTCCAAAACCCTAATCCCCAATTTCGACCTAACTCTTCTTCTTTCCGACGAAATTCTCCTCAAAATCCTCTCTAAACTTCCCAATTCACAATCCAAATCAAACTCCCTTGTTTCCAAACGGTGGTTGAATCTTCAAGGAAGGTTAATTCGTTCGTTAAAAATCTTTGATTTGAACTTCGTTTTATCAGGTAGGTTAATTTATAGATTCCCAAATCTTACACATGTTGATTTAGTTCCTTCAACTTTCGTTGTTCATCCTCAAAACGGTGTCGTTTTGATTACACACCGTGTAGTTTCAATGCGGGTTGATACAGAGTGGTGTTTCGGTTTTTCGGAGGAAGTGAAAGGGAAAAATTTGTTACCGGTTGAAGCAATTGATAAGGGGTTAAAAGAAATAGCAAAAGGGTGTCCGAATTTACGGAAGTTGAAGGTAACTGGTGGGAGTGAAGAGGGTTTGGTTAGTATTGGGGAAGAGTGTGTTACATTGATGGAATTGGAGTTGCAGAAGTGCAACGACGATGTTTTACGTGGTGTAGCGGCGTGTAAGAATTTGCAAGTGGTGAAGTTAATTGGGAGTGTTGATGGGTTTTATGAATCTGTGGTTTCGGATATTGGGTTGACTATTTTAGCTCAAGGGTGTAAGAGGTTAGTGAAACTGGAGCTTGTTGGTTGTGAAGGTAGTTTCGATGGGATTAAAGCGATTGGGGCGTGTTGTTTGATGTTGGAAGAATTGGTTTTTGTTGATCATAGGATGGATGATGGGTGGTTAGCTGGTGTTTCGTTTTGTGAGAATTTGAAGACTTTGAGGTTTGTGTCTTGTAAGGTGATTGATGGTAATCCTGGATTGGAGGAACATTTGGGGTTTTGTGTTGCACTTGAAAGTTTGCATTTTCAGAAATGTCAGTTAAGGGATAAGAATGCAATGGCAGCTGTTTTTTCAGTTTGTAGAGCTGCTAAGGAGATTGCTCTTCAGGACTGTTGGGGGTTGGATGATGGCGTTTTCGGTTTGGCTGTTGTTTGCAGGTAATGTGAAAGTTATTGAAATTTTGAATTGGCTAGTGATGTTGTTGCTGTTGAGATTTATAAAATTGTCTGATTGCTTTGCATGCATTGACAATATAGCTTGTGTTTGTTTATTGGTTCACATTGGAAAAACACATTTTTTGATAGATCGTATTGTTGTTAGCACATCTTTGGATGTTAGATCAAGATCAAATAGATCGTACTCTGTCAGGAATTAAGTCTATGAGGAGAGCCCGACCCAAAAGACTAGTCCATTAGTTGAGATAGCCGCATAGCTTAAGTACCACATTGAGTACTTTGCGACTCCTTACATAATCCAAGCTTGTATTTGAAATGTAAATTGGAATATGAATTGTGTGATTGAGTTTGTTTTTGAAATGTGAATTTGAAGGAATATGAGTTGTGTGATTTTGGTCTAACAGTCAAGACGTGCTTACTGGAGTGGCTGTAATTCGACTGGAAACAACCTAGATTCCTAAGGAACTCTATTGATATTTTAAGACCAGATACATCTTTTCAGTTTTTGAAAATCTAAACCAAACATGCAATTAGAAACAAACATGCCCCTTAGTTTGCACTTTGCATGTGCAAAGAGAAACCTTAAAAGTTGTATAAAGAGCAATACATAATTCTTGGTTTTAAGCAACGTGTATTCAGGCGCAGCACACCTGATTAAAATTAAAACAATAATAAAAAATACTTTAAAAACCATACTAAACTTATTTTATCATTTTATCATTAGTTTGAGTTATTTATTGATTAAGCTTGACAGTTTCTGTGCTCAAATGGGAGTTACTTAGTTTATCAATACTAGCAGAAAAACATGCACTAATGCGTCTGTCTAATCGCTTTTCTATTGTATAATATTGGTTTTAATTTTAATTTGCCTTGTTTCAATGTCATAATATCTATGTTAGTTTGTAAAAAAAAAAAATGATAATATCTATGTTACATGAATTTATCTAAGTTCAGTTTCAATATTCATATGATATGTTTTTAAATTTAAATTTCAATAATTACTATGCTGTTAAAACAAATTTGTGCAAAAAAAAGTCCGATCAAGTTGATAATTTTGGAATTTTCTTTATATATAGATGAGAAGAAAAATGTTAAAATCATGTTGTGGCAAATGTTTAAAGGTGGTTGTTGTATTCTTAATTGACAATCTAGATATATGAAAGTGTGTCTAATCTCTGGGGGTTACTTATGAGTTACTTTTGTTTTTTGACTAATTTTGAGTTAGGGTTACTTATGAGTTACTTTTGTTTTTTGACTAATTATGAGTTACTTAATGGTTGTTGTTGCTTTGTTTCATTTTCAGGCGAGTAAAACTGTTTGACATAGAAGGATGCTCGTTGCTTACAACCGAAGGTTTAGAGTCAGTGATTGAATCATGGAAGGATCTCGAGTGCCTTAGAGTTGTCTCTTGTAAAAATATAAAGGATAGCGATATATCTCCTGCACTCGCAACCTTATTTACCACGCTCAAAGAGTTGAAATGGAGGCCAGATACAAAACATCTTCTACCATCAAGTCTTGGGGAAGTAAACATGGGGAAAAAAGGCGGTAAATTTTTCAAGTGGACTCATGCCTGAACTTGCTATATACTGTCAGAATCTAGAAAAACACAATCTAGAAACAGATATACATTGACACAGTGAAACTTGTTGTACCATTATGTAATCATGTAGTTAGTTTAGATGGTTAATTAGACACAGAAAGTTGACGACTACTGGAAATGTATTCGAAGCAGTCAGCAGTCACTTGATACTGATATTGACCATTGATGAAGATCATACGTTTGAAATTCAGAATGTCGTATTTGACTAAGACACAGTGCAAGTCATCCGATCTCTGACTGCAGTGAGTCCAGCTAGATTATACGTTGTATCCTTCACCTAAAGATGTAATCTGATACTATCATAGGTTGTATCCTTCACTTAGAGATGTAACTATGTTTAGCATAATCAAGTTCGCTAGATGCTGAAAAGGGTGATTTTTACTCCCAGCATCTTTATTGTTCTTTGATGTCTTCCATTTAAATAAGGGACTAAATAAGAGATGTAATTATGTGTAAGAATAACCCATTTCACTGTGGTACCTATGTTATGTAGCACTTTATTGTTGCTACTGTAGTAGTAGTAGTTGTTGTTTTTTCTTTTTCTTTATTATTCATGGTAGAAGAAACACCATTGCTGCAGCTGTCTTAGGTCTATGGTCCATTTCGATGCTATAACTTAGGAGAGTGGGTGATATAGAATTGGTGACATTGGTTAATCATAATGTTATAAGTGACTTTTTTCTCTCTCTTTTACAAAAGATTGTGACATTGCGATTGACTAATGTTACCACTGTCACTAAATGTTATGTCACCCAAGTGCTACCCATTAATTGCCCCCTCTTCACTATAGTGAATAAATGAATTAGTGTAATTATTTTATCAATAATTAAGTATTAATTATTATTGTAAATGATGTAAAAATACTAAAGGAAATGTTTAGCATGACCCAAAAAAAATTTAATCATACTTAAAAACAAGAGTATTGCTAACAATTGCTCTTAGGACATTTGTTAATGATTCAAAATTGAAAACAATTAATAACTTTTTTTTTAATGTTTTAATGTGTTAAGAATACAAATCTAAGATAAAATTTTCATTTTAAACTCTTATCACGTGTCATTAGCATTTTCCTAAAATTAATTTGACTTTATTATGCGATGGAAGAAGTTAAGGAGTGACTATTAAAAGACTTGTTAGTGCACAGCACACCTATGAAGCCCCTATGGTTGGTAACACGTTAAGCACCATAAATAAATGCATGACATGTTCTTGACGCAACTCTTTTGCAAGTTGTTTTCGGTTGCTTCAATGGAAAATTGATTTTCAGTGTACATTAACGTGTGTTTATTAATGGTGTGCATTTTTTCATTATCCTTAACTCTTCAATAAATAACTTCACTTTCTAATTTCTCATCTTTGCTTTGCCCTTTCAGTGCGATGTTAAACAGTTGTTTCTCAGCAACCTTTGCATTCTTCTTGAGTTACATCACACAGTCAAATAACTTCATAGGGAAAAATAATAACGTAATAAAAAAATAACTTCATATTTAATTTTTGTTTAGAAAAGGTTATCATTAATTAATATATAAAGCAAAAATGTATAGTAATTGGATTTTACTTCTTATTTAGTAAATAAACATAAAGCAAAATAATCAAAGATAAAAAAAATAAAAATTATATGATGGAATCCCCTAAAAAAAATTATATGATCAAAACTACTCGCAAACAATATAAATTGTTACTATTTTTATGAACGTACCAAACATAAGTCACATTAATTTCAACCAACTTTTAATCAAAAAGTTTATTTTTAACACGATAGAATCAAATGCACGTTAAATTGACCACTGCACTTGATCTTTGTGGCAATCTTCGACCGTTGATCACACTCTGAAAGTTTTTTTTTTTACAGAACCACACTCCGAAAGTTTGCTTATCCACACCTCCGAAACCACCGCTTTCAATTATTATTATTGAAATTAATTCATAAACTTGGACAAAAAGTTACTAAACAATACCTAAGGACACTTGTTAACATATCTTTATTTATTTATTTTTTACAAAGTTTATAACAGTTACTTGTTTTTTATTTTTAAAATAATAAAATTGTCTTTTTATCAAAATATGTTGTCAAAAAAAAACTTATTTTTCTAATTAGGTTTAGATATGTGTTTTGTCCCTGCAAATAGGGCTTGTTTAAATTTTCGTCCTTGTACTTACTAATCCTCCCAAATCTTCCCTGCAATTACTAATCATTTGATTTTTGGTCCTAATTACGTCTAATTACTTATATGTCACATAATTAGTGATGTGGCGATGATGTGGTGTAATCTGACTGGGTGACTAGGCAAATTACACATGAAATGACTATTTTGACCTTCATGAAACTACACAAGTTTGAAATGACCATTCTACCCCTTTCTTCTTCATCCTCTTCCATCACCACCACCAACCACCATGGATTTCAATAAACCCAGCAACCTGGAGAGTGATTTAATCTATCAAAATGGGCACTTTCATAAAACCAAAAAAAGAAAAATTAAAATCGATTCTTTTTGGTTATGGAACAAGAACAACAAAAAGGTTCAATTTTTCCACACTTGTTCATAATCCACAACCCCACACACTCTTCTTCTCTCCATTCCCTTCTTCTCTCTAATTTCAAACCTCGCAAGTTTCAATCTTTTCAATCTCTCACAAATCGCAACCTCCACAAAATTCTCTCTTCATCACACCAACATGACAACAACTATGAAGAACACATCATCGGAGACTGTCTTGTCTTCGAGGAAGGCATTTTCGAAGACCCCATTTTTCCAGCTTCCGACAACAACCTCGTAGACAACAAAAAACCAAAACCAATTTCAAAGAAGAAAAAACAGACGGTGATAAAGTCTGAGAATCTTGTTCCTGATAAATGGAAAGAAGTTCAAGAAGAGATAAACATAACAAAGAAAGAACGGTGTAAGATAGCTCAAGAGATTGAGTTTAATAGCAAAGTTATGAAGAAGATTTCGACGACGTGCATCTTCCAAGCCCGAATCTGAAATCACCGCCGCCGAAGAAGACTTCGACGACATACATCGATGGTGTTGGTGATGGAAGAGATGGAAGATGTTGGTTGTGTTGATTGAAGAGTTTGATGGTGCTGGCGTTGGTGGTGGTGGTGTTGGTGGTGAAGGAAAGAGAGGAAAGAAGAACGGGTGAGAAGAAGAGAGGGAAGAAAGAAGTCAAGGGCATTATGGTCTTTTTACATGTGTCTTGGATCATTAAGGGTAAAAGAGTCACTTCAGGTACAAAATGTTGAGTTAGCAAGGTCATGTCCTAGTCAGATGGCGCCACATCATTGCCACATCAGTAATCACGTGCCACGTAAGCATTCGGATGTAATTAGGACCATATTTCAAGTGAATAATAATTGTAGGGAAATTTTGGGATGATTAATAAGTATAGGGACTAAAATTCAATTGAGCCCTATTTACAGGGACTAAGACATATTTAAGCCTTTCTAATTTTGTACTCTCTCTGGTCCTATATATAAGAAAAGATTCTTTTTTTAGATACATTGAATAATTAATGTATCTCGTTTACAATGAAGACCAGATACATTAATTATTAAATGTATCTAAAAAAAGAATCTTTTCTTATATATAGGACCGGAGGGAGTAAGTTTCAATAGAGGTAGTCAGGTTCACGAGTCAAAGAAAATGTGCGTATTGTCAATATACTTCTCTAAAAAATTAATCAACGATGTTTCGCACGACGCTTGTAAGTTGCGGTGTTCAATTTTATTTTTCAAAACTTAATTAGTTTTTGTTATTAGATATATATGATTAGTGGTATATTAATCTTTATAGATAGTACTATAAATAACTTGTAACCACTCAATTAGTGGAAACTTTCACTCATTTTGTAATATTCTATTTCCATCAATACAAAAAGTTTGTTAGTTTTCTCTCCATCTTTCCATGGATGCCATGTTTCATAACATTTCTCAACAAAAAAAAAAAAATTCATAACATTTGTCCTTTCTAATTATTTTTGTGTCAATATTTTTTAAAATTTGATGAATTCATCCTAACACGAATAAGACTTGCAGTGTGTGAGGAACTAAAGTTTGAATATCAACTGATAGAAATACCAATATTTAATGTAAGTTGTTTCTCGAAGAAGGAGTAAGACTTTCAGTGTGTTAAGAACTTAAGTTTGAATATCAACTAATAGAAATACCAATATTTAATGTCGGATACACATTAAATAGAATTACCTCTAGTAGTTTGAATCTATTGGGAAAAAAAAATCATAGTAAGAGAAAATAAATCGAGTAATTTGACTACAAAAAGTGAAACTAGATTCGATTTTTGAAATTTTAAAGCATAAAACCTCAAAACTATGGATTGTGTTTTTGTGTGTCAACTGTTGTAGTCATGTCAAAGAAAAATGAATAGAAACTCAATTATACTATATTTTACTTGAATAAACTCACTTTTATGGATGACCATTTAATTTCGAATGATGTTCAATCGCATGGTCCAAGTCACGTTAATCAAGAAGATGATGATAATGTCGTTGAAAATGAACATCCCAATGATTCTGTGAGTTCTTTTACTTCCTCCGTCCCGCAATAGATGACCCATTTGAAAATCTACAATTTTGACCTAACTTACTTTGACCATATTTTTCTACTAATATACAAAGATAAATAATATCATATAGATGTTGTTAGATTATTCTCGATGAGTATTTTCAAAATATCAAATTTTCATGATTTTTTCTAATATATTATTCTAGATATTTAAGCTCAAAATTATGCATTGACATGCGTAATAGGGTCAACTGTGTCATGTATTGTGAGACAAAGGGGGTACTTCTGAAACTAAACTAACAACTCAAGATCTAAAAACATATTCTCCTAGTCCGATTCTCCAACTCGTGGTTCAAGAGGAAATAGAAAAAACTCAGAAAGCTTGGGCAGCTCGTGATGGCACACCTTTTAGAGCTCCAAGACATATAGGGTTTCTTTACTCCTTACTTTCTCCTATCACATTTATAAGTAAAAACAATTTTCAGGTACATTGAATAAAGAATGGATCTAACCTATATAAATCAGATACATTAATGATTCAATGAAGGTAAAAAGTTGTATTTTACTTATAAATATGACTGAATGAAGTATGTAACAAAAGCATATCAGAAGAAAAAACAAATAAAAATGACTCGTGCATCTGGGACTCACTATTTTTGTTCTAAGGGTCTTCTTCCTTCCGGTTCGCAATGAAGTTTCTTGATTGGAACGTTATGGGGATAGGCAACCCAAATTCTCATATTGCCTCGAAAAAGAAAGCAACTCTCATTTTGTGATTCTAGTTTCTCAATCCTATGACTTGTTCTCTCTTATTTTTAGAGAAGACAATGTGTGTGTTGTCAAGCTTGATAGTATTGGTTAGAGCTCTTCAAATTTTTTTTGGCCGGAAAGCTTGCCTCCCAGCATCCGTGAGGACTCTTTTAGGCCCCTTTTTTATATATATTTTCTCTCTCTTTATTATTGAAAATGCTAACGAGTGTTTTAAGGGTACTTTTTAAACAAATACGTTAGAATAATCTTTATTGAGAATCCTTAAAGAGTGTCTTAAAGACACTCGTTAACAAGACCCTTTTATTATTTATCTATGTATGAGCATTTGACAAAGGATTAGAGGGTACAAGCGTTGCCAACTTAGTTGGGAGGTCTTCCACTCTTTTCGATGTCACTGTTTACCGAAAAAAAACTTTTATATTTTAATTGAATAATAACACTATTAACCCAAGAAATAAAATTGTAATTTTATCAAATTATCTTTATTCCCTCGTTTCAAAATAAATGCCACTTTAACAAATAAGATTTATTTTAAAATAAATGTAATTTTCACTTTTTAAAACAAAATTAATTATTATAAGCATGAGAAAGAAAATTGTCGTAATTTAGTTGTATAAATATCATTTATTCAAATACATCATATTTATCACATCAATTTCTCTGTCTTTTCTTTTTTATCTTCTAGAGCATCAACAATGAAGACATTCATTTTTGGGTACTTAATAATAGTATCTTATAAGTATTTGATCCCTCCAAATCAGATCTCACACAAATTTCTTAAATCAAGCCCACTGATCAACTATCAATAACTATATACCATTATATTTTAATTTTTTAATATTAAAAGTGTGGATCTCACTTAAGATTGAATGTCTTAAATAAGACCTAGGATCTTATAAGACCTCAATAATTTTTCTTTCCGGTGAAGGTATCTAATAGGTACCAAATGTGAAATGTTACTCGCAGTTGGGGATGGTCACATGCAGAAAGAGTGTTTTAGTGTATATAGATTATTTTCCTATATACAATGATCAACATTTCACCTTTTTCCACCTTACTTCTCAAAGGAGTCTTCTCTCTTTGCTTTGATGTGACATTTCAAGTAAGCCAACACGTATTAGTACACTCTTCTTCTTTTCTCTTCACTCATTTCATTTCACACCAAGCATGTTCACTTTCAGTCACTGCTAGTTCATTTTGAAGTGCAGAACAAGAATGAGTACACGTTCACCGAAAGAACACATTCAAGATATACGAAGGACAAAGTTCTCTATTGGAGGGCAACCCAATCTTTTGACTCAGGATCTTCACAATGCAGTCAAAAATCTCTCAGCTGAACTTTATGCAAAAGATGTTCATTTTCTCATGGAGCTTATTCAAGTATAGTTACCTTCTGTTTCACCTCTTTTTTTTTTTTTTTTTTTTTGTTATAACATGCATGCATGTCATTTAAATCCAAAAATTTAACTCCTAAAGTTAATCTTGTGAAAATTTATTTCATTGTGTTTTTGGTGTAGGTTGAGTTACACATAGTAAGGAGATGCTTATTTTTCTTTTCTAATTTTTTTTTATTTTAATTTTTTTCATTATTTTGTTTGGATATAATATGCATGATTGAGATGACAGTATGCATGTCTTGCATGTAGATTTTAAAGCTGGTTTTGATTTTCTTTAAATTTAAAAATTCGAGCTTAAAATCTAGACCATGCATGCCTCACATGTAGATTTTAAATGTGGTTTGGATAAATGAAGTATTGACATGAACACCTAACATGACATTGACAAAGTGACACTAGTAATAATTTAAGAAAATGACATAATTGAATGTAACCATATGTGTCTGGGTCATGTTGCGGTAACATGCCTTCTATTAGAACTGTAGAGGTTTTGATTTTCTTTAAATCTAAAAATCCGAGCTTAAAATTTGGACAGTTGACAACGTGCAATTAAATGCGATCACATGGTTGTGACTGCACACAATCCGGATCGGTTGCTTTGGCTTCCGGTTAACTTGAAATTGGGAATTTCCCTTGGTCTTGATGAACAACTCATTATTCTCATTTTTTTTTCTTTTTTCCAATTTGGGTAAATGTAGAAAATGGCTACATAAGACATTTTCGAACTTCTATGAACTCCACATCAACCCGTTCACGTAGCATCAAATGCACAACATACACTTTTACACGGGTTTGAACAGAAAATCATTAAAGCTCCAATGCACTTGATGTTTAGAAATTCATTCATACTTTTTGAAACTTTCAATTAAGTTAAAGGACCCCTAATGTAGTTTTGCCTTATTTCTATTTAGAATGATGTAATCATGTTGTCAAATTATTGTAGTGTGGTTGAAATTCGTCATGGTTAATTAATTTCTTGTCAATTTCAACAGAATGCTGAAGACAATCATTACATTGAAGGAGAGAGTCCAACACTTGAGTTTGTTATAACTTCTGATGACATAACTGCTACTGGTGCTCCAGCCACGTTGCTTATTTTCAATAATGAAAAGGGTTTCTCTCCAAAAAACATTGAGTCCATCTGCAGTGTTGGACGATCAACAAAGAAAGGCAATAGGAGCAGTGGTTACATAGGAGAGAAAGGTATATTACATTCTTATATTTGAATGTTTCTTAAAGTGGTATGTACTTTTCACTTAAGAAGGCTTTGTGCTAATATGGTCACTTTCGATGATGATTAGTTGAATGTTTTCATTGGTATTCTAATATCTGAGTTGTAAATAATTCAGTATATGTATTTGATTTGTTTGAATGAATTCAATGTCAATTAATCTTATTTGTAAAGATGACATTTTAATCTGCTATATCATATAGGAAAGAAATAAAGACTGATATAACTGTACTTTGGCTATATTTCTTGTGCGAAATTTATATTAATAAAATTTAAGCATGTTTACTTTTCAATAGCATTAGACGACTTTGTCTCTTTTGGAAATTCTTGTTAATCAAGGGATATAAAATTATGCTTGACTTTGGATATCCATTGATTATAGTAGTCAAATTGAAGAAGATGATGCAAATATGTGACAAAATCTCTCTTATGATTGAATTTCAGGAATTGGTTTCAAGAGTGTGTTTCTTGTCACTGCTCAGCCTTATATTTTTAGCAATGGATATCAGATAAGGTTCAATGAGAGGCCATGTCCACATTGCAGTATCGGCTATATAGTTCCTGAGTGGGTTGAGGAGAAGCCAACCCTTGCTGACATAAAGAATATATATGGTGCTTGTGATTCCCTTCCAACTACAATAATTATCTTACCTATGAAGCCGGAGAAGGTCCAACCTGTTAAAGACCAGCTCTCAAGCATTCATCCAGAAGTGCTTCTGTTCCTTACTAAAATCAGACACCTTTCTGTCAGAGAAGTTAATGAGGATCCCGAACAGAATACTGTAACTGCCGTATCTATTTCAAGCGAGATTAATTTCGTGACTAGGAAAAACATGAATGCTGAGTCTTACACACTCCATCTCTCTGCTGAGGAAAATAGTGAAGCTGGGAAGGAGTGCTGCTACTACATGTGGAAGCAAAAGTTTCCGGTCAGGTTGGAAAATGTAGACGAAAGAAAAAAGGATGTCGAGGAGTGGGTTGTGACATTGGCATTCCCAAATCAGGAGAGGCTTTACAGGGGCAAGACCTTACCAGGGGTCTATGCATTTCTTCCTACAGAAATGGTCACTAATTTTCCTTTCATAATTCAGGCAGATTTTTTTCTTGCTTCATCAAGGGAGACAATTATGTTGGATAATAAGTGGAATCAAGGGATACTTAAATATGTTCCGTCAGCTTTTATAGATGCATTCAAAACACTTCTCGCAGGATCAGATGAAGCTCCAGCATCCAGCTTGCCTAATTTGTTTAAGTTCCTTCCAATTGAAAGTTCTCCTTTTGAGAGATTCAACCACATGAGGTATAAAATCAAAGCAAAACTGCATGAAGAAAAAATTGTACCTATTGAGACATTCACAAAGCAGAAGCACTTCTTTAAGCCTCGTGAAGCTAGCAGGCTACTGCCTACATTTTGGAAGATTTTGACAAAGGCCAATGAGAAAGGAGTATACTTGCTTGACTTATCTTCTCATGATGGGATGAAAATCTTGAGTTCTTCATTTGATAAAAAGAAGTACCGTGGCATACACAAATTTTTAGGGGTGAAACTGGTGAATATTGATTGGTATGCAAAGTGTATCCAGAGTTCTAATCTTGTGTATGAAGTATCAGAAGATGTCTATCTTGAGCTTTTAATGTTTGTTGCTAGACACTGGTCTTCAAAGTTTAAGGGCTCCAACATCATTAATATTCCATTGATTAAATATATGGCTGCTGACGGGAATCCGTCTTTTTTCAGTCTTCATGAATGCAGACAGCTTGTTGCAGGTGCCGAGCGAGTAAAATTAGCAGCCTCAAGTCAGACTTGTCCTTGTTCTTGGCTGATCAACTGGAATAATGTCTTTGCATGTGAGACAAAGCAGTTTTTTATGCCAGAAAGCACTCAACAAGCTATCTCTCAATTGCCCAATAAGTATACTTTGTTGGATTGGTTAGCAAAAGATGTTAATATTGCTACTACGAATGTTTGCACTTTTGCTAGTGTCCTCCGCAGTTCTATTAATAATAACTGCAAACTTGCCATTGCATATGCTCATTTCTTATACCATTCTTTTTCAAAGGGTTACTTGTCGAGTCGAGAAGTTGATGGCTTATGCAGTTTTATGCCACTTGTGGACAATTATGGATGTATTGCTAGAAGTAGAAAAGGAGTTCTTCTGCCTGCAAATGTGAGCAAATGGGCTGACTTGATTGTTTCTAATCCATGGAGAAATGAAGGTTATGTTGAGCTAGGAAAGGCGTACCTAAATGCATCTTCTTATGCAGGTCAAAATTCAAGTTCTAGGACGCTTATTGATTTCCTCAAAGCCCATGTTAGAGCTTCCGATGTACCTTACATATCTCCTCCAAATGCTGGGTTTTCAGCCGCAGATACACCACTTACCAAAGACAATGCCTTTTTGCTTTTGGATTGGATTCGGAATATGAAGTATAGGGGAGTGCACCTACCACAGAGGTTCTTGGAATGCATAAAAAAGGGCAACTGGCTTAAAGTTACATGTAGTAATGGATACATGCCTCCCTCAAAGTCATTCTTAATTGGCTCATCATTGCGGAAAATTTTGCAAAGTGGTTCATTTCTTGTTGACATTGCCCTGATTGACGAGAGCTTCTACGGGAATAGAATAAATGAGTACACAGAGGAGTTGAAAATAGTTGGAGTTATGTTCAGTTATGAGGAAGCATGCGACTTCATTGCAAGAGAACTAATGTCTCGTGCTGCTTCTTTCGCTTTAAGAGGGAGTCATGTTCTTTTGATGCTTAACTTCATCCAATATCTCAGGAAAAGCCTTCTTCCTTTGGACAACTTTGTCAACTGCATTAGAAAGGAAAGTTGGCTAAAGACATCTTGTGGTCTTAGGTCTCCTGTGGGATCTGTACTGAATGATTCTAGCTGGCAAGTTGCATCACAGATTAGTAATATCCCTATCATTGATAATGATTATTATGGTGAGGAAATACATAATTACAAAGAGGAGCTCAAGTTGCTGGGAGTGATAGCTGACTTGAGTGAAAATTACCAAGTTGTCATTGAACATTTAAAATCACCATCAAAATTGTCCTCTTTGACAGTTGAAGCTGTACTTTTGGTAATGGAATGCATCAAATACTCGAATTCCCCTATTAAGCTCTTAGGTTCGCTGAAGAGAACGAACTGTTTGAAGACAAACATGGGTTTCAAAACACCAGGTGAATGTTTCTTGTACGATCCAGTGTGGGGCTGCATTTTAGAGGTATTTGATGGTCTTCCTGTTATTGATCATGAATTTTATGGGGAGAAGATTTTCAGTTACAAAGATGAATTGATGCAAATAGGGGTGCTGGTTGATTTTAAGGATGCCATCAAAAAATTTGCAAGTCTCTTTCAACAAAAGGCATTGGAAAATTCAATTAACCTACAGCATGTCATCTCATTTCTCTCTTGTTGCAGGCTGCTGAAGGGAAGTGACTACAGTTTTCCTTCTGATTTCTCAACCATCATATGTAAAAAGAAGTGGTTGCGTACCGAGGTTGGTGATTTTCGGTGCCCAACAAAGTGCATTTTATATGATCCAGAGTGGGAATCAATATCTTCCATAACTTGTCTCCCTTTCATTCATTATAACAGTGACAAACAGTCTGGTATGGGAATATATGAGTACAAGGAAGAGCTGGAGAGCATTGGTGTTGTTACTGATTTGAAAGATGGAGCGAGGTTTTTGCCTGAATGTTTGAGTTTTCCTTCCAATCCTTCCACCATTACTCCTGAAAGTGTGTTTTCTTTGCTGGAATGGATCCAACTTCTAATGCAAGATCACATGCCTAGAATTGAAGATGATGATTTCAGAAAACGATTGTCCCAAAATTGGTTGAAGACACATGCTGGTTATAGGCCTCCAGACAAATGTTTGTTCTTTGATTCAAAGTGGAGCTCTTTCTTGAATCCAACTGATGGGCCTTTTATCAATGAGTATTTCTATGGACCTAAAATTGCAATTTACCAGAAAGAACTCAATGCAATAGGGGTCACTAGTGAAGTTGAGAAGGGGTGCTCTTTGCTTGCCGACCACCTTAACTCTCTCTCTGATCATGGTACCATTGTGAAAATATATAATTACTTATGTGAACACAATTGGAAACCTGAGAAGAGAGAGGCAAACAAGATTTGGATTCTTGATGGAGATAAAGGTGGAGGTAAGTGGGTTGATTCTCAAGAATGTGTCATACACGACCCTGCTAAACTTTTCAGTTCAAAATTTTACGTTCTTGAAGATATGTACGATGGCAATATTCTTGTTTTTTTGTATGTTGCAATGGAAGTCAAGAACAAGCCCTCACTAGAAGACTATGTTGACCTTTGGAATGATTGGGGGAATTCAATGGAGCAATTGTCATATGATGAGTGTTGCAGGTTCTGGATGTCTATCTCGAAACATTTGAGCACAAAACAAGAGAAAAAACTTGCTGAGAGTTTGATGAAACTGCCTGCAACATCAGGAAATAAAAAAATATTTCTGGTAGATAAGAAAGATGTATTTATTCCTGATAACTTTCATATGAAGAAGCTTTTTGAGAGGGAGAAAGTTTTTGTCTGGTATCCTCATCATAACATGACACCATTGTCAAAGGATGAGCTATCTGAAATTTACCGAAAAATTGGTGCTAGAAATATCTCTGAATCATTATGCAAAGAAGAATCATCCTTGGTGAATGATGGCGTTAAACTGAAGCATGTCGATCCAAACAATATTTTCAACTTAAAGGGGTTGGTTAAGCTTATTCTTGGTTTTCTTGCATGTTCTAACCTTAAAATGGAACCAAATAAGAGACATGAAGCTGTTCAAAGTCTTCTCAACTTAAGCTTCCATGAGACAATGGAACCAATCAATGTAAGCTATAGTCTGCCGCTATCATCAGGGGACATCATTACCAAGAAAGCAAACAAAAGGGTACGCCGGGAAAGTCAAAGTTCCAAGTTTATCATCCAGAAGATGGATGGCGAGGATTCATTGAAATATGTTACAAATTTCTCTGAAGCAATATCTGAGGGTGTTTTGCATGAAAATCATGATCACGTTCCTGCACTATCTGAACTAATCACATTAGGGTTTTTTCTGAAATTCAAGAATGAAGAAATTGACTTTCTAATGGAATCCAAGTATCTGGAGATCGACCATGAGGATGAGAAGTTCCTCAGCTCTGCCTTCCCTTCTAACTAAGTCTTATATTGCAACTGCTTGTGTTTTCTGAATGTTTGTTTTTTAGTTACTTGTTTATGTAATTTTGAAGTTGTCCTCTCAGTGGATATGTGATTATGTTTAGACATAGTAACATGTTATTATTGTATGACTGAACTACATGTTTACAATGTTCTGCTTGTCCTACTTTTGTATGATGTGCACTTGTTGCACTTTGCAAGACATGATTTAATTATGGTTCTATATTTTCAGTGTTAAAAGTTAGTTTCCATGAATCTATATGAAGAAAATTATTGTTTCATAATTTTTTAAAATACCTTCCATGAGTTTTTTTTATAGAAATTTGTCTAAACACTATAATATATCTTATATAAAAATCACAGATGGCGTCTCTGTTTCTTTTTATTTGCATACTGATGCATGTATATAGTTAAAAGATAAAAAAAATTGAATATATTTAATTGAGAAAACACACTTTCATTTTTATTTTGCATTGTTGAACTGAGAATGTTACTTTTGAAGTTTTTCATATACAAACTTAAACTATAATAATACAAACACTAAAGTCTGAGTGAAAGGGTTAAACTTTATTTGATATTCAAAAATAAAATTTGAACAAAAATATGTCAAATATAATATATGGAGTCTTGCCTTTTCCTTGCTCGGTTGTTAAAATAATCAAAAATAGATATAAGTGTTAAAGTGATAGGCCAATTAATTAACATTAATAATATATTTGTATTAAAATTACAAATAAAACTAAATAAGGGTAAGGTTGATGGTTTAAGCACCGATAGAGTTGGATCTAGTGGAAGAAGTTAAACTCCCAAAATACGACGAACCAAAGTTTGAATCTTTCTCCACGTTTAGTGTCCAACAATGTCTCAAATAGAATTATTTGGTAGAGGAATCTTAAAAAAATTATATTTATGGGTTAAGCCTACTATAGGTAATGTTATGCCATTGGTAATCACTGTAAAAGGGATGGATCCGGATTTTCTCATATCAGAGGATTTTGGCCCTCTATTAAAAGAAAAAGATAAAAAGGGAAGGATTTTGGTAAAACGGAGGAGAATTTGATAAGGAGTGAGATTTGAAACATAAGAGAAAAATAATATGAGAGGATCATTTTCCTATGTATTTTTTACAACACATTATGGCATTCATTCAGGGTATTCAATGAACCTTCTAATGTGTTGATAACAATTGCTACTGTTATAATTGGAACTTGAAAGTATTGCACAGCTTAAAGCGATCAATCCCTTAACCATTTCTTTGT
>Ga0315915_1000645_pt1 | contig 37778 bp, 22 predicted proteins | sample MpolbnodulesMG_FD_207738 | JGI IMG/M metagenome (GOLD analysis project Ga0315915, IMG submission 207738) | Medicago polymorpha root nodule microbial communities from Los Angeles, California, United States - branched nodules | ecosystem: Host-associated > Plants > Roots > Nodule | place: USA...
CCATCATTAGTTTTCCCTTTGATATGCCTTTTCTTAACATGAACAAGGCCACACGTATCATACTCCATACTTTCTTGGTTATTATTGGTACGTTGTTTTCCATTTTGTATATAGTGATGTTTTTAATTTAATTTGGTTTTTATTTGAAGGATAGAAAGAGGTATAGCAAGAGAGATTTTCTTTTGAGAGAGAGAGATATATTGAAACACAAAGAAAGGGATGAATTGAAGAGGAAGGGTAATGAGTGTATATATATGTGAATGTAATGGGGAAAGAGGGGAGAAAGAAAAACCTGTTTTTTTTTTTTTTGTGTGATTGAATCAACCTACCCTAGAACTTTTGAATAAACCCGTGGTGTGGGTACATAGATATTTATCATTTAGTGCTACTTTAGTTTTAGCTTTTCATTTTTATTTTATTTAATTTAACCGAGTATGATTGGTGGGGGGTGTTGCCTTAGGAGTTAAGAGGTAAGACTTTGAAGTGGAATCTCATGTGAGATTGTGTAGTCCAAATGGAAATGTTACGTGACTTTGAAGTTCTTTTTGTATAATTTTTAACTAAATTATTTATGATTTTTTAAATTCAATAAATTTCTCAAAGTTAGTTATTGCTACATACTTGCTAATATTTCGACATTCTAATATATAATAATAATGTAATCAAAATAAAACGATTTTTTAAAGAGATGAAAGACCTATTTCCTAAAAATAAAAAACATAAACTGCAGAAAAAAAAATCATAATAAAATTACACACTTTGAAAGACTCTCTGTATGTACCCTTTAAATTGCTTAAACGTTCTCCCAAAATTCCCCTTTATGTAACGATTAAGGGTTGCGTTCTGATCTACATCAACCTTATACAAGAACAAAAGACTTGTTCTCATATGCGTTCATTTTGAATTCTTTACATCCAAACATTCTCATAGTTCAACAATTGATTTTCATCAACCTAGGGTCGAAGAAATTGTATTTTTTGTGACATTTCTTCTTAAACCCAAGAAGTGTTTATTTTGTCTCATTTTGTTTTTGTTGCAGGATAGGGTTTATTTTAGAATTTAAATGTGAATGTAGTTTAGAACTTTGTTGTTGTTGATCAAGTAAGATGTGAATGTAAATGTATTTTAGGGTTTGAACTAGTGAATGTTGGTTTTTTTTTAGCTCTACGTGTTTGATGAAATTCTTTAATGATTAATTTGTCTTTTCTGTTGGTAGTAGGGAAGGGAATAGGTTAGGCCGAGCTATGCTTTACAAGGCCTAAGTCTGGTCTGTCAATTTTTTTAAAGGCCTAAGCCTGGCTTGCGGCCTGTCATAGGCTTGTTTTTTAGGCCTGAGTCTGGTCTTCTGAAAGCTTGATTAGGCCTGGTAGCCTGTTTAAAAGCCTATTTCATATGAACATCTTTAAATAAGTAGTGTGATATAAGGTTAAATAGACTAGCGATCTAATACATCAATTGTATTAAACTCTCTTTCAATATTTAACATGAAGTTTTAGAGAATTTTACTATATAATATATCATATTTCAATTCTAATTTATAATAATACATATAAATATGCGAAAAAATAATGTAAACTAATAAGTTTAGATTACTTTAAAGGTTGACAAGTTTATAATTTAATTCAAAGCAGAGTATATAATATAATAATCAATAATATTATTCATATTTACCTAAGTAGGCCGGCCTAATAGGCCTAGAAGGCTTTTCTAATAGTCTGTGGCCTGACCTTTTAAGTCAAATAGGCTTCTAAAAAAGTCTAGGCCTTCCCTATTTAAGAAAAAAGTCTGGCCTGGCATGGCCTGTCGTAGGCTAGGTCGTAGGCCCCTGTAGGCCGGCCTGACCTATTCTCATCCCTAGTTGGTAGCTCTGGATATGGTGGACGATGTTGGTAGATAGAGATTAGGTAGGGAGACATTGCACAATTTCATGCGTAAAGAGTGTGCAACAAATAATCATGTGAAATTTTGGACATAAGAGAGTTACAGACTCAGTTGAAGCCTCTCCAATTGGTGGTGGTCCTTCTCATATGTCACTCATGCCAAATTTTTGTAAGCACATTGTAGTCAACCTATGGGTCAGAATAGTATGTATAAGTATAATCATATTTATGTTTTCTTTACGGATAATATTAATTTTATGTTTTATTTTCCAAGGGAAATTTTTTATGATAATACACAAATTCGAATACAAAATTTTATCGAATTGAGCTAAGACAAGAAAATTAGTACTCCATCTGTTTTAAAATGAGTGTCGTTTTAGCAAAAAAAATGTTTTAAAATGAATGTCACTTTCAGTTTTCAATGCAATAATAACTTTTTCTTTTCAACTGTACCCTTCAATTAATATTATATACACTACTTCCAAAGTATTATTTTTTCTTTAATGAAAAACAAATCAATAGTTGATTAAGATAATTTAATAAAATAACATCTTTCTTTCTTTTAATTAATACATTTCTTAATATGTGTATAAAAAACTTAAACGACATTTATTTTAAAACAGACGAAAAGAGTAATGTTTCAACATTAAACTCCAAAATGCAGTAAAGAAACACAATAAGATCCTAAAAACCAAAAAAGTTCCAAAAGGCTACCAACTATGCCAATACCAGGCACCACGCCGCTGCTAGCCAGCACCAAACCTTGTTGATACCAACTATGGTCAAGTGAATAAGAACACATGCACGACATTAACAAAGTAGCTTTCATTTTTCCATTGGTGAGATGATCATCATATTGTATGATGTTTCATGTGTCTGTTACATTTGCCTATACGTGGTAAACTTCTGGACCACGTATAGGCAAATGTCTGTTACAACGCCTAAAGAGGAAGGTGTTTAGTTGTTCAATGATTTGTTTGAATTAGACATAGACGAAGCTTAGGTCGAATGCAACAAATTAAAAGGTTTTCATGCAACCTTCATTTGCCTATATAAAGTCTTCTACCAACATCATAAAAGATCCTTTTAATTTGATAATCAACCATGGATGAGGGCTCATAGATATCAATATAGGATTAGACGTATCAGAGGTTACCTCATTTTCTTAGTTGGATGCAATGTATTTATCTTGATTTTTTGCGATTATATATCTCTTTCAAAATGGAACTTCATATTTCTTTTGACAAATTCACTAAGGATGTGTTTAGATTGAGGGTTTAGGAGTGGGAAGGGAGGGAGGGTTTACTTTTCTTTTTTAAATTATGGACTATATAACATGTTTTTCAAAAATAAATTAAGTGTGATTAATGAAGTAATATATGATCGTTTCTCATGTTAATATGTTAACTTTTTAAAAAACATTTCATAGTGTCCGTAATTTAAAAATGAAAAGTAAACCCTCCTCTCTCTTCCCCTCCTAAACCCTCTATCCAAACACACCCTAAGAAATATTAACTCAGCCAACAAACTCTAAACATATATAAAAAATAAAGTCCTCAACAAAATTATCATGCATCTTTGATCCTCTCTCCTAAGCTTCCACAAAGACATGAAGCTAGTACTATCCAAAACTGCGTACCAAGACTCCATCCTCTTACTTCAACTGCAAGTAAAACCTCTTTATAAAAGCTTCGGCAGCCTTGTCCACCTCGGCATCCGTGTCGGTGTCAAGGTCATGCAACGGGAATGACGGCGAGTCAGTAATCCTCAACTGCCTCGTCTTAGGAGTTTGCTCGAACCCGTGGAGCTCCCTAGAAGCCTCCACTATCACCTCATTATTGTTTACCATGTTATCCAACACAGCCTTAACCGTATTAACGGTAACAATGTCGTTGTCTTGTGTGAGAGGCGCGTGAGCACACGTGAAGAAGTGGTTGTTGCGGTGGCGTTTGTTGTGAAAGGAAAATTTGTATTTAGGTGTGTTGCTGCAGCTGAACTCATACTCCCTTGTGGTAGAGAGGCGTGTGTCGTTACGGTGGCTTGAGGTGGAGCCGCCGTGGTGGTGATGAAACATGAGGTTGGTAATGGCTTTTCCGGCAAGCTTGCTACGACGTTTGACCATCATGTTGAGGTCCATCATTAGTTTTCCCTTTGATATGCCTTTTCTTAACATGAACAAAGCCACACGTATCATGTTCCATACTCTCTTAGTTATTATGGGTACGTTGTTTTCCATTTTGTATAACGATGTTTTAATATAATTTGGTTGGATTTTTATTTGAAGGACAGAAAGAGGTAGTAAAGAGTTTTTTTTTTTTTTTTGGAGAGAGAGATGAATATTGACACACAAAGGGATGGATTGAAGAGGAAGGGTAATGGGTGTATATATATGTGAGAGAATGTAATAGGGAAAGGAAGAAGAAAGGAAAACGTGGTGTTTATTTATTCTTCTTTTTTTTCTTTTTGTGTTTGAATCAACCAACCCTAGAACTTGAATAACCCGTGGGTGCATAGATATTTATTTATTATTATTTAGTGCTACTTTATTTTAATGGTTCAAATTATTTAGTGCTACTTTATTTTTATCTTTTAATTTGTTTATGTTGTTTTATATAGCCGATTGTGATTGGTCGGAGGAGTTGCCTTAAGAGTTAAGAGGCAAGACTTTGAAGTTGAATTCAAAGGAAATCTCACCGAGCATTTGTCCCAAAATGAAAATCATTGATAACACGCGCATTTTGCCTAAAACATTGGAATATGTTAAAATGAGATTTTTAAATACTTCCTCTTGTCTTATTGATAAGTGACATTCCCTGGATCTTAAATTAAAAACGTTTACTTTTTTTGAGACATGGATATCCTAAACTCGCGTTATACGAATTCCCCTCTCATCTTCTATCTCATTATGCGTCCAACCATGAAATACCACACTTATACTATTCTCATTCAAGATATAAAAGATATGTTATCCTCCAGCAACACTTCAATCTTTCACAGAGGTATTCTTTCATGATCATAAGACCAAATCAATAGTGTTTGGACACACACATAAAAAGATAGTCCTTAAAATATTCAATCATTTTTTTTATCAATTTCCTTTTTACTATTAAAAAAAATTCTTTATGTGCGTGTGACTAATCACTTTTTATTTGGTCATGTGACCATATTAGAATTTCTTTCACACTCTGCAGGAGGGTAACAATGCACTGATTTTTAGGTTAAGCTAGGAGCTTCTATAGATTTTTGTGTTGTCTATCCACCTGTTTGCGCCTGAAGAAATGAGCGATATGCTTAGAAATGATGTTTGGGAACCTTCAATTCCGTGGGGATTATTTGTAGGCCTGTTTAGGTTGTTTTCTTTTTTCTTTTTTCCAGACTTTATGTTTCTTTGTTTCTTTCCTTTATCCCTTCTGACAAAAAAAAATGTTTTTGACTATTTCATAAGTATTAATAAATGTAATTAATTTAGTATGAGAATGAAATATCGTGAGTTGTTTTTACAAAATTGTCATTAATAAATCGTATTAGAAAGATAAATTGAAGAATTGAAATAAGAGAGAGTAATAAATAGTTAAATGTATAATAAAAAAGTAATATTAATGCTTCATTGGTATTGTAAAAGGACTTATAATTTAGGACAATTTTTTTTCTTTTCAAAAACGACTTATAATAATTAGAATAATTAATTCATATAATCTGCTCTTTCATCAATTATTAAGAAACTAGATTACAGAAAACTATTCTCTTCTCTCGAACCTCTCATCCTTATTCCATTCATTCTATTATTTCATTATCTCATTTATTCATACGATTGCTTGCAAAGCAAGAAAACTATGATACACAAATAATAATTTGGGACAGAGGGAGTATTTTGATAAACAAAACTTGATGAATCTGATTCAAAATTTGGATAAGTTACATTAATTTTTAATGACCCAGATATCTCTTATGAATGGGATTGAAAGAGTCTAAATTAAATGAAACACTTATTGATGAACTATCATCAGAGTACTCTTACACATTGTGAGTGTTGCCTTCGAGAAAGGGTTGATTGACCAATAACTATCATAAGTTTCGATTTCCATGAAATACATGGGGTGTTCGGGGAAAAATATTGGAAATGGAGAATTAACTTTCTTTTGACATGATATTTGGATAGGGAGAAAATCTCTTCTCTCTAATTTTCCTAGCCTTTTTTCGCTATCCACACAAAAGAATAACAAGGTGAATCAAATGAAGAGGTGGGTTGAAGAAGAGTGGCATTGAGATCTTGGTTGGAGGAGGGATCTTTGTGGTAGGGAGGAGCATGCTTTGGTCGAACTAATGAAACTCCTTACTAATGGAGTAAAAAAGGAAAAATATAAGTGGATTTGGTCTCTTAAGGATCAAATAACTTTACCGTTAAATCATTATATACTTTTTTGAGTGGTAAATTTCATCCTCCTAAGGTCTTAAGTGCAGCAACAAGAAGGAGGTTAAGGGGTATATGGCTGAGTTTGGCTCCTCAAAAGGTTCAAATTTTCTCTTGGAAAATAATTCTTGGTAGACTTCCAACCCGCTCGAATTTATCTAGAAGAGGAGTGTTAGTGGATGGTGTTAGTTTGGATTGTGTGTGGTGTCTGGGAATTCGAGAGGTGGAGGATCACTTGTTTTGTAAACGTAATTTTATTGCAGAAATTTTGTAAATGTGATTTCCCTCCTAGATGATTCTTCTTCTTCTTCTTTTTTATTAAAAAAACATTGTAAGGGCATAACCTTTATCTGGCGCGCAACATTGTGGAAGATTTGGAAAGCGCGGGATGAAGTTATTTTCACCTCAAAGATTGCGGGGGTGGAGGAGATTGTTAAAGGTATCAAAGTAATATCTTGGAGATGGTTTCTTACTTTGAAAAAAGGGAGACCATGTTTGTATTATTATGAGTCGTACTCAAACCCTCTTCTTTGTTTGAATACTTAAGTTAGAGTTTTTTTTTTCTTTTCGGAGCAAGTACCCCTTTTACTTTTCCCGAGTTGTGGGTTAAGTACTTTTTGTACTTCTTTTCTAATAAATTTGGTTGTTCAAAAAAACATGGAGGGTTAGGGTTAACTGTCCAATAACAATGATTCGTAACACATTCGCCATCAAGCTTCTCACAATAATTAGCATTGCTCCTTTTATAAATAGAAATAATTATTAGTACTCTTTGTACTTCCTCTCGCAATACTTGTTTTGTACGTATGTTAATTTTTATGTTAGTTTTTCTTTTTGTTAAGACTTGAATCTTGAATCTCTAACTTCTTAACTCTTATCTCAAAGTAGCTAGTTGAGCTACCCAACCCCAATAATTATTAATAAATAATAAAATCAAATATATGTTCCTATAAATCAATCATGACCAATGACTTTTTATTTTTAAAAAAATGGCCAATAACTATTTCATGAATCATGTCCAACATTAAATATCAAATTGAGTGTTTGAGAGCCTCAGATTTACTATGCATGTAGACTCAATATATCCCCTAAAAAGATGTAGACTCAATATATATAGAACCGTTATATAATTATTTTTGCGTCAAAAATATTACGTAGCTTATTATAGATATATGCTTCCAGATGCATGGCATTATTATTTTTTTTAATGATAAAATTTATTAACAACCAAGTCTCTATATAAGACGAATAGAGACATGTAAAATATAATCAATAGCAGATGATGTCGTAGTGGAACATCCAAAAGAAAAATCACACACCTCGTACATCAAAAACAACAATAAGGACACCACCCAACTAAGGCTACCATCAAAGCCAATGTCAACTCCCAAATCAGTGTCAAACCCGCACACAACATCATAAACCAAAACTTGAACCCAAACTTTAAACTCCATCACGAATGACCACATAACTAAAATACAAATACCTATCATCCACTACTCACACTAGAAGCCTTCCAAAAAACCATCAAAACTGACCAACACCCTTATAAACAACCTTACCTTCTCTTCACCACAATTGTACCTAATTAAACACCTGAAAATGTCTTATTCTAATACTCACTCGAATGCCACCACCAATCGACCCCCGGTTCGTCGGAGAAAACACCATAACACGCCTAAAAAATTGAGTCTTGAATTTGACTCCCGATCTCAAAATAAAAGAGATCGTCCCATCAGACTCCATAAACAATACACTAAAACACCATAAGATGACATTATGAATTTTTTATTAATTATTCTTCTAAATTTACAAATTTTATAACCAGAGTTTTACTTTGATTTTTTTCCTGTCAGCTTTCCTGTTTTTTGTTACTCAATTTCAGTTTCCTGTTAAGCAACAATGTAATATACAATAAGCAAAAACAAGTTAAGTTTCTTGCTTTTGGTAATACATAATATTGGATCATTATTTTGTTCAGTTTGACAACTTGGTAGGTGTTTCAAAATCTCGGCGGTCAATTACGCATTTACTTCGGTTCTCTTGTGCATAAGTTATTTGAAAAGAAAAGAAACAACATAATTTTTAATAATAAAGAAAGTTCCAGTAATCACCTTCTGGACAAAATTAAGATACATTCTTACCGGTGGTTGAAGGCCAAATTTTCCAATATTTCTTTTTCTTTTAATTACCATAGTTGGTGACTTAGTCCTTTTATTTGTTAGGGTATTGGGTAATTTTATTTTGCGGTCTTGTTCGGCCTTTGATATTCTATTTTGATATGTCTTGTGCTAGATATGATACTTTCGGTGTTAACATATTCATTTTGACTTGTTAATTAAAAAAATTAATATTGGAGAAAATAATTGAACAGATAATTATCTCATATTAGTACACCAAGTTAAAATTTATTCCATAACATATGATTGAGAAGATCTACAATACATTTCATGAAGTTATAAAATAAAAACTGCAATGACCAAAAAAAACTAAGCAGCCTTGAGAAGTAAAAGGGTCAATAATACCCTAAAAAAACCTCAGGCAACTAGCTTGTAACAAGGTCTATGAAAAAGAAAAACAAGCTTTATAGTAACATTATAATTACTATAGTATAAAGATCTCAAAAAAGTAGGTGTTTTTAGGAGAAGACTTTTCTTAAAATAAATAGATAGTTAATTGGCTATTTTGATATTGTTGATCTCTCTTGTAAGTGCTGGAATACAACTTGAACTACGAGCAAGCCCTCCTCCTCCTTTCTTGTCCCTTGGACTAATTGACTTAGCCCTAATTTTCCCATCCATGTTACTCTTTTTCAACATTTCTTTCATAGCTTGTGCTTGAAACAAAACTGGAAAAGCCCTACCATATTTGTTAAACTTAACACATGCATTCATATGTGTACTTAAAGCTTCTTCTAATTTTTTCCCACCATTTTTCTCCAACTCTTCTTTCACCGCCTCCGAACACAAACCGCACACAAATTTCCCTTCGAACTTGTTGCGAACACGATCTATGTACTCGGGTGTACACTCTTCAGACATGCCACAACACTCACACTTTGCATCTTCAACTTCGGATATTGATGGTAATTTTAAATTATCAATTGCTTCTTTCGCCATCAACTCGAAGGAAATGTCGGAGACCGTTCTTTGAAGGTGGTCGGAAGTTGAAAGATTTGTTGGTTTGTTTGATGTGTTGATGTTGTTCCTTGAGAATGAACTTGACAACAAACATTCTCCATGAGGTGCCATAACCATGATAAGAAAATATATTGAACTTGATTGAAACAAAATATATGTGTTGGATTAAATAATGAGGCTATTTGAAAAGAAAGTTATAACTTGAAATTTTTCAAGGAAAGGATAACCCTATTTATAATACTTTGGCATATAACATTGGAAGCAAGTATATGGATCTTAGAAACTCAGATGTCATCTTCCAAGTCGTGAGCTAACTAGATTTTTCGAGAAAGCAATGACTAGTGAAGCTTTTAGAAATTTGAAATAAATGTTTATCCAATCTGAAATTGAAAGATTTGTGCTTTTTTTTATTACATAATTGTTTTACTTCTAAAGTGAACTTTCATGGTTGGAATAGTTTTGTCTCGAAGAAAAAAAGTAAAAAAAACACGTGAAACCAATGGTTCATCTACGTGCATGATTTCTTTCCATGGCTGATAATAGTGTAATTATAATAACGAGATGTGCCACTTTTTCCTACTCTAAATATATTTTCTTTATAATTTCTTAATGTTTTCGCCTTGTTCTAGTAGATGATCATACCTACATATATTATACATACATATAGCTCGTAATTTACTACATAAAATATGTAAACTAAAATCTAATGATAGGTCATGGTGAATTAAACATTTGAGGTCTGGTTCGGTTAGAGTTGTATACCTTTTATCCATGCAATTTTTTTAAGGTCTAATACGTCTATTAGGAAGCTTGAACTGACATGCATGATAACCTATGTAATACCCTATACCTGTTGAAGATATAATTCAATTATATCCGCAAATTTATTTACAGGTTTAGCTAGGTATATTTCTCTATTTTTTCCATTAATTTAAAAAAAAAAAAAAAAAGAAGGTTTAGCTAGGTATTTATAAAGTTCAACAAGCTTAAACTATTGAAGAATTAGATAGATGTACGTGGGGTTGACAAAACATGAAAAATCACTCCTGCTTTGGGTAAGAATAAGAATTTGAATATGCTCAAATATTACAAAAAATTCACTGCGCCCGATACTGCTACCTTCTTTTTTCAATTACCAACAAGAGTTTTAACACTTCGGTGATTAATTCAAATCCTAATATTATTCATGATATATTTTTTTGTTGAGAAATGAGGATCATAATGACCTATAAATTTTTTTTATTGGTCGACTAACTTAGTGGCTAAAAATTTACCTCTTAATATGAATAAATGAGGTGTCGAGGTTCGAACCCAGCCCCTGCATATATTATGAAATATTCATACCAACTGAGATAAGCTCACGAGAACAACCTAGAGAAATGAGGATCATAATGACCTAGAGAAAAATTCTATCTCAACATAGTTGGACAATTTGTCAAACAAAAGAGTTGGATAATGCTTTTGAAGAGGATAATATAATTCCTAATTTACATTAGTTTTGTCTAAATCTCGAAGTATATACAATAAGAGAACAAAAAAAAAGACTCAATTTTAGATTTAATTGAGTTTGTTTTATGTCCCCGTCATTTATTTTCTTTATTTTTTTTTCTCTCCAAATATTATGGTTGTCAAGACTTAAGAATTAGGATAATTAGTCGTTTAGGTCATTAGTTAGTTTGGTTTAGTTTGATTGTTGGTTAAGTGTAATATATGGTTCATAAATAGACGCCATTGTACATTTGTACTCCATTTTATATCTTTTACCAAAATGATTCGCTATGAGTTTAAGTTTGTATAGCTCTTTTCACTCAATTTCTCCGAACCCTCAAAAGCTCAACAATGGTGACATAGGGTCACCCTTTATTTTTAAAAACACAACATGAAAAATCTAATATGAAAAGGAATAAAAAAAATTACTAATTACTTATATTTATTTAAATATGTAAAAATCTATTAGTCATAAAATACTTTGGATGGCATGTAAAAATTGAACTTCAGTCAAACGTGATTCTTAAAAACCTTCGTCTGATTTTATTTTAGTAATAAAACCTTGGTCTGAATAATTAATCAACAACTCTATATTTGTTTGGGACTAACATGGGTTAGACACTACTGCTGTCTTGAAGTTAAGGAATTGGTTGACACAATGGTTCTTGTAAGTTTGATAAAATCAGAGCCAAAACTTTAGTTTAATGTTCATATCTTTTTCTTTTTATGGTACAAATTTTTAAAGGTCTTTTCTTTACATATGATTGTTACAAATTTCAAGAAAAAAATTATTTTGAAAAAGTCTCATTTTGGAAAGAATTATGATGAGCCCTCTTTATATTCATTCATTTAATGGAAAAAAAAAATCTTTTTCCACTAATAAAAAGTTCCTCCTTTTTCCAATCGATTTTATGTGGTCCAATACAAACTGACCACAACATATAGGTACTCACTCACATGCACGGTGAAATGTATATACTTTGCCTCAGCTTTCTTCTTTCTTTTTTGGGATAGAAGTGGCCAAAACCCATCCTCCACTTTCTTCTTTTGTGGTGAAGTTATTTACACGCAAAAGAAGGGAATGAACTAGTTAAGTATAGAGCTTTCCTCCACATACTTGTACTTTCAGTTCACGAGGAGCTTAATGAATCATGAAAAAAGAGGAAGGAAAGTTGTTGAAGTTGGTTGTAATGAATATGTGAATGATAATTAAGCCGTTATCTATTTGTTCATATGACGAAGACAAACATCTACCCACAAGCACATAATACTATTTTGATAAGCTAAACAATTTATTGATAATGTGCTTTAATCACAAGTTGTCCTAAAGATTAGAAGGAAACAATACAAGCCATATATTCCCACATTTTAAAAAAGCAGTGGAATCATTACTTGAGCACTCATAACTTCCTATATAGACATCACTATCCAATAATGAGCAGACAAACAAAAAACACTGTGGAATAGGTACCTCAAAGGCTGATTTTGTTTCAATTTACACTGATTCTTTTCACCCCAAGTGATGTTGAGATTATTGTTGTTGAGCAATGAGGCATATCATCTTCAACCATGATAGAAGTTGTGTATATACCCTTCAGAAAGACGTGGAAAATCCCATTTATGAGATCTTGGCGCAATCACATTCATGATTTCAAAGTTAAACATGAAACATGTACTTTCTATAATGGTAAATTGCATATAGCTGAAGAGTATAGAAAGAAATCATCTCAGCCGAAGAGTATAGAAAGAAATCATCTCGAGGTCACCACGAGTCGTGACATATTTGCATACATAGTGAATTGTGATTTAACGATGATAAGCCAATTTTAATCCCAAAAAATTTGTGGCAAAGCATCGATAAAAAGTTATTCCACACCCGACGTGCAAATTATCTCTAGCGCAAAATATTAGCTGGAGAATAAAGAAGGAATAAAAGCAACATAAGCGAACACAAATAGTCATAGCATATGCAAATCCAAGTCTTCAGAGCAAATCCAGTGAAAGTACAAAAGCAAAAAAACAATACAGCATAAATGTCTTGGAGTAAGCCTTCATCTTAACACACTGATACCTATAACTCCGAACATAATGTCAAACAAAAGACCAGTTCACAAACATAAAGCAAATACAATGAGCATTCTGTTCATCATTCAGCACTTTCCAAGCAACAGCTCTCTCGTATGAGACAGGTCGTCCCATGCTTGAGAGACAAATACCACCTTGCAGACATGCAAAACCCTATCATAAGAGAATGAGGCGAAATTAATATAGAGCATTATAAAGCTTGAAAATGATGGTCTGTTGAAAGCATACCGCCAATTCAGAAGGAAACTAGATTTTTAAAAATAAAAAATCGGTGCATTTTAATTAAAAAAAAAGTTGTTGACCTGTTGAATAATCTGGGGGAACTCTGAAAAGAGAGTTTTTCGACCATTATCATCAAATATTTTCTCCAGACTTATATCTTGTAATGCAACTAGCGTAGTCTCCAGCATGTCAAGCCCTGCCTGGTTTGAGAAAGTGAACACTGGCATTGCCTGCATAATTCGAAGAAGGTATAAGATTATTATAATAGTTCTAGTTGAAACTGTTTTTTTAACATAAACAACTAGAGTTCAACTCGTATGGTTTGAACAAGAATAATAAGACTTTCAAAACTGACAGGTAAAGCTCCTAAGGATCTATAGTTGAGGGCTTGAGGCAAATACAATAAAACCTAAGTAAACTTCGGAGAAAATAATATTCAAATTCAGCCTTTTCAGGCTTTATAGCTCATTTTCACAGCCCCAATTTTATAGTTCAGCTAATTTTTTAATATATTTTTGCATTAGACAAATGAATTGCACTGCAGACAGGAGATACATGAGATAAAATACATGACGTCCTACGAAAGAGAAATCAATTTGAAGCATACCTTTAGAGTGCAGCATAATACAGCATCAGAGTGGTGCCACAAGGACTTGAGTACAGATTCTTTTCCTTCAGTATTAGATTTAAGTAGCTCCACGCCTAAGTAGCATCTACAAAACAAAGATAGTCAAAAAACAGCATTGTGATCAAAGTACCAGTTTCTGCCTATTAAATTTGAGCATTAAATACAATACTTTTTAAGAGGTGTTCAGCAATAAAGTTTACAAGTAAGAAGGAACAAGCCCACAAGCAAAACACAAATTTATGAAAAGCAATTGTTAATGTAGTGCATGCTAAGATATTGAATATTAAATGGAAGCATCTCATTTAATCTTTGTCAAAAACTATTTGATAAGTTAAAAGATCAGAAATTTGCAAGACCGTCAACTAGTTAGAAATTTTCAACTACAAAACTACACCAGAACTTGGGGCTATGCTATGCATCTATTTACAGAACTCAGCTTCGCTGCTAGCAAGACTATTTTGGTAATTTTCAATTATTCAAAAGGTTGGAAGGTCAGAGGATAAGGACAGTATGGAAAAAAGAATATCCCACTCTTATGTATACAACTTACTAAACCTATCATTGACAGAGCTGCAGTCTCTTTAGTGAATAAGATAGTATATTAAGTTTAGTTGTCATCTCATCCTTATTAAATCTTGAAAAATAAAGGTTTTCGTATATAATAAGGTTATTCAGGACAAGCCCACTAGTATCATATTAAAATATATTTCACTGGCCTCGGCAAGACACATACCTATAACTGTTGCAGATCCAATGAGCAAGGGTTTGTGCTTCAGGAGTACCTAGCGGTGACCTCAGCCCACCATGTGAACTCAGATTAGAAGGAGAAAGTGCTAATGCTACCCTTTGGACTGATGATATAATGCTGCGAACATATTGGCGTGCCATGCATGCTACATTCTCTTGCATATGACTTTCATATGCAAATTCAAATGCTATTGTCATCACAGATCTCACACAGCCAGAATTTCCAGCATTATCACTTGATGCTCGGTTTCCAGTAGGGCCAATGTCAAGGGCAGATGCAAGATCAAGAGTGCGATTAGGACTGGACGATTCCTAAAAAAATATATCATTGCTATAATTAAGAAAATTCTAGAGGAAAGGTGAATACAAACAAATGAACTAGTTTGGCAATATATGAAACTAACTTTTCCAGATTCAAGAGGGATGATACGAAATCCAGAGGGTAGAAGAGGGGCATCATCAGCAAAAGAAGCATCAATTGGAGCAAATATAAGTTCTGCACAGGTGCCAATAGCATTCTCATCCATTCCACTGCAGAGCTACCAAAACAACATAAAGTGAGTTATAGGTAAGAATATCACAACCAATTATGTCTTAGGAATCATCACATTAAAACAGAATGCTTCCCCATTCTAATGGAAGCGGGAGTTCAAAAGATACCAAGTAAAACTAGCTAGCTATATTGGCATTGGCGATGTTTTGATTTCCGACACAGGTAAAGAGATGAAATTGCATCACATAAACAGGATAATTACACCTAAATTCTCTTGTTCATTCCTAATTTTCAAGTATTACAATAATGTACAATGATCTAAGTCCTTAATTAGTTCAGAACATATAGACAGCATAATTACAGGGTGAATAAATATGAACCTTAAGATCTCTAGAAAATGTGATGTAACTATGTAAGTGTTAGGAGTACAAATCAAAACGACAAGGAAGACAGGTAAGCATCGTCCATAAGAGGGTTAAGCATGGAGCAAACAATATGAGGAAGAAAAATAACTTACTTGCAAAAGAAACAATTCTCTGGCCATCATTTCTTCAGGAGAATGGGCAACTCCGTCCAGCTTAATAACTTCCAAAAACTAGCATAATTAAACAGAAAGTTAGTACATACGGAATTATAAAATTAATAGTAGTTATAATGCATAATTAGCACCAATATATCACCTCCTCATGCTCAATAGTGTGTGCTAGCGGGAGTATCACTTGACCCCCGTAATTTCCTACGCGAGATCCTGTTAAGCTACAAGGACCAACTTTAATGGCAGCAGCTGTGTAAGCATCCATATTATGGTCTGCCCATTCTGATCTATGTTCACGCAGGAACCTTAGGAGAATGGCTGGAGGCACGTTCTGGACAAAAAGAAATGAAATGTGTCAATTTAGAACTTAACATGAACCATTGGATATGTGCAATGCAACTCATACAATTGTGTAACTTAACAATTCCTCTGGCCCATACTTTTCATAGGAGTACAGCAGGACAGGCAAAGGACAGAAATAATATGGATACAACAACAAATAGCCATGTTTACTACCTATTGATTAGGAAATGGGCGATCAAACAGGTCCCTATAAGTACCCCTCTGAGCCATGTTTTGCCTAGGCATTTGGAAGTCTCTATTAACGATCATTTAAATTATATGATTACTTTTCAATAGAACACAGGCTTAACTACTATGCAAAGAAAAGGCCAGACAGTAAACGTTGTGCAATGGATGTTTAACATAGTAATAATCATGAGCTTGATTGACCTGAGTAATTGTCTGAAAAAAGTTTTGAGAAACATATTGTAATTTATCATTATAAAGAAATTCATTGAAATTGCTAAGCATCCTGACCTGTAATAGCATTGATGCCTTGGCACATAACACAGCATTACTGACAGAAGGAAATCCATTGCCAAAGGAAAGATTCAAACCCATTAACTTGTCAGGTGATGAATTTACTAGAATAGTGACATCATCAACACCGTCATTGCCCATCATTGTCCATCCTTCATCAGTAAATCCATTGAGTGCCTCATTGAAACCCCTGCAAAGAAGATGTCAGATTCCACATTTATTTGTGAAATGTAAGAACAAAAATCATGCCCCCTTGGCAAAAGATACTAACCGGCTCAATCTCTGGCTAAGTGCCCGCAGAGCTGCTGGTCGTCTTCCCCACCCAGTGACATTGGGCTGAGAAACTTCATGCGAAATCTGCCTTAGATGACGTAAAGCCTGTATGAAAAAGAGAAAGAATTAAATATGCCATAGTCCTTTCAACCACACTAGTCAATATTATTGTTGCTATTAAGTTGACAACATCTTTTCTAATCTAGACTTATATAGGAACAGAAGAACAAACACATATATGCCGGTGTACCATCAGTAAAAGAAATACAACAACCATACCGCCATAGTAGTCTTCTGAGCCAGCACCATCGGTGATTCATAAAGTGGACGCAGTACTTCTGGAACGCTCCATGGCTATCAATAGTAGCAAGATGCTTAAGTTAATGTCAAGTTAAAAAATATTATTATTATTATTAGAACCAAGTTGAATAAACGTACCTCCAAGTCCATATGATCAACAATGTGGATAATGGAACCACCTCCTTCGCAAGGCCTTATCAGGTACCCACTAGGCAGCATGTCTGCTCTAACAAAATGCGGCACAGGAGGCATGCTAGGACCATTTTGAGTATTTTTAAGAGACCTCTCACAGATCTAAGGCACACATAAACAATTATTTAGACATATGTGTTGTACGACTACAAACTATAACAGCAGGACTGGGTCATTGCACAAGGAATGTCAGTTATTAACTACAATATCTAATCAAATACAAATTTAGGCTAAGAATTTTAGAGCCACTTGCCACTAGGCTGCCATCTTCCACAACAGAAGTGTAGCGTAACAACCAGAAGTCGCGAGCAGGTGCCAATGTGGTTGGTGCATAAAGCTGGTCATCAAAAGCAACAATAAGCATACAAGTTATTGAGTGTCAATCATCAATATATAGAATCTTCATCCATGCATTATAAATTGTTTTTTACCTGCATATAAAGCAGCTCAATAGTTCCACCATTAGCAGTGGGCAGCACATTGACAATATCAACAGCTCGGCAATCACGAAACCACAAAGGACGATCTTTTAGGATTTCCGCAACCTGGAAAGTGTATGTTTGACCACATGATTCATAAACTCAAGTAAGATATTCAATAATAGAGATTGCAAATCTGGACCACTTACCCTAGTGGGTTCTAGTCCCACTAGACCACAAGCTCTTGCTGCGACACCAGTGCAACCATGAGAAATAGCGACGATTCCAATGGAATCCGGACCAGGCTGTCCACATCAGCAAAATTAACAAAAGGAACATAATTTTAAAAAATTAAATTACTCAAACATAAATGCTAATGAGGATTATCAGAATTAAAGAAGATTAATGGAACATTGGATGATAAGTTATCCCAAGATGACAATTTTACAGTTTTTTTACCAGTTTGTTTTATTAAATAATGTAACTAATAACTAATGGGTCAACCAATGAAATAATTCTTGAGATACCTTCATTCCAGGCATTTGGACCCACTCAACAGCGGTTCCAGTAGCCTTTGAAAGAAATTCTGCTAAAGTTTCTTCTGCAATGGACAAAAGCCTGAAAAAAGTAAAAGAAAAAGAGAAGCCAGGATTCCATTAGCCATATATACACAAATAAGTTATCACAAACCAATGTCAGAAAGTGACCAAGTATCCATCAATCACACTCACCCTGCAGGACTTGCATCCCTTGGGGGATGTTGACTAGTCATATTGTGCTGACCACTAGTCACCACTGACTCACAACTCGTGTCTTTGGTTGCCTGAGAATGCAAAGAAAGTAAGGGTAGAAGAACAATTAAGCACAAGACAAAGATTTAAATTTCACAAATATCACTTACATTTACAATAGTCTCATTAGGCTCACATTTCGAAAAAACCGTAAAAGAATCTAAATACACATCCAAATGGGAAAAACCATGTTTTTGTTCGAAAACACGCATTAAAACTGTATTTTTCCGAAAGTGTACTTCCAAAGTGCTTTTGGGAAGGGAAAAGTTCACTGTAGCACCAACACTTCTAATTGAAGGCATGTCCTGTGTCTGACGCGTGTTAGTGTCCAACACGACACAGATGTGTGATTACATTCAGTTATGAAATTTTCTCATATAGCATGTCAGCGTTATGTCCATGTCAGTTCTACATAGGAAAAGTTCCTCCCTAATTGAAAAAACTAAACAGACTATCAAGAATTTCAACAACATAAACTTACATTTTGGGTGTTTTGACGAAAATAGCCATTCTCATACACCAGGTGAGACACCTGCTTCTGCAACCTATCATTTTCCTCCATCAGCAGCTTATTCATGGCTGTCAACTTCCTATTCACACCTTGCAACCTGAAAGACTCTTTTCTCTGCTTCTCTCTACATCTAAATTCACAACAAAAACAAAACACAACCTCAATAAAACACCAAAAAAATTAATGACAACCATAAACATAATAAATAAAAACTAACAATTCTCAAACAGAATAATGCAGTTAAAACACATAACCAAGGGAAAAAAAAATAATACCATTTTTTATAAAATTTATTTGATATTATTAAGTTATCTTAAATGTATGTTTGGTTCCACTTTTGAACAAGCCAAAATTGATTCCAGAGGTGTCGAATGTAGAATTAATTGGGCCACCAAAATTGGTTCTAACTTGATGCTAGAAAATTAAGCTTTTGATTTTAGAATTGATCTTTACACTCGAATTTATTGTTCAAATCAGTTCAGATTCAGTTCACTATAAGTCATAATCAATTTTACATAATCAATTAACTCAAAATTAAGTTGAATGGTAAAGTGATTTATAATTTGGATATATCTACTTAAAAGTAAGTTAAAAAAATAAATTTCAATGTAAAAATTAGGTTTGAACTCTAGAAACTACAAATCCTAACTTGAAATTAAAATAAATTCAGAAAAACAAAATAAATTATACTCGAAACGAACCAAAAAAAGGTTGAATTAAACAACCTTACCTTCTATTCTGAAACCAAACTTTGATTTGCCTTGGTTCAATATTAGAAAGAATAGGACATTCTCTAATAAGTTGTTGTCTTCGAATTGAACTTGGTTTAGGACATTCATGATAAAGCCTTTCAAGAGCTTCAACCTGCTCAGGTGTATAACGTACATACTTTCCATTATCCATTAAGTGCTTATTACCATCCTTGCAGGCCATATTAGTAGTAACAGCTTATTTTCAACGCAAAACACAAATCAAAAGCGCTTAATGAGGAGGAAGAAGAGTTAGATTTTTTTGAATCTGAGAAACGGTTTCGTTGGATCGATCTTCATTGAAGAAACCCTAAGTTACTGTGTTGTGTGTAGGTGAAATGAAAAGTGCGGAACAGAGAAAAGTAGAACAAAAAGAGAAGATATTGGTTGGACCAAAATAGCCTTATCTAGCGGCGCGGTTTCCCATATTTATTATTTACTTGCCTGGATTTAGATTATATTCTCATCTTTGTCGTTTTCTCTGCTTATTATAATTGCTTTCTTTAATGCCAACTCAATATTTTATATTTATATGAAAATGTCACAATTATTATTTAAATGATTTATTTACCTCAATTTAATGTTTAATGTTTCATAATTTTTTATGACGGTATATTTGTAAAAATATTCAAAAATTAAATTAAATGATGATTGCATTGGTTTTAATGTTTTTTGGTTTTATTTCTTATAATAAGAATCGGAGGGAGTATCATCATCGTGCAATTGTATAAATTAATCTTATCGGTTGAATAAGATTGTAATAAGTGAAGAAGTTATCTATTAAAAAACTTAACGCCGTTACTCGAGACTTTTGATTAAGTTGGAGGATATTTCTTACCAATTTAGAATGAGAAAGTCTTCAAACCACTAGTAGAGTTCAAACTCGAAACCTTGAGATTTGGAACGATTTGTGTTTAGGTTTTGTGCTTCGGGGTTCATAGGGTAAGAGGAGACCTTGAGAAAAAAAAAAAAAAAACACTTACAAAGGTTTGTACAAATCACCCACACAAAAAAAACACATTGATAGTGGAAGTTGAATACACATTTTAGTACTCAATCAATTTCAAATTATATGTCATTCTAGCAAAATTTATTTGTTTATAATTATGTCACTTTACAATATCAATAAATCATTAATGTTTATTTTTCTATTATGCCCCTTATTATTTATTACTTTATCTTTTTTCCAATTCTTTTAATTTATATTTTTCATATCACTAATGAAAGATATTTTTGTAAAGCAACCCACAATTACTCTTTTCTATACAACATTAACTACATTTCTTAATCTATATGAAATGACTAAAGTGACATATAATTTCGAATGGAAGAAGTAGGTGAGTAACTTTTTGCATGCTAAGTCAAATTTGTATCAGTTGTGTTTAGGTTTTTGGTAGGTAGTAAGTTAATTTGAGTAAATTAATTTTAGTTGAATGAGAGTGAAACTATTCATTGTTTTGACATTTTTAAGTGAGTTGGAGCTGTAACAAAAAAAAAGTACTGATTATGTGAGTTGGAAAAGTACAATTCATGTTAAGATATTCTTTTGCATGAAAATTACTTTCAGAATTACTCTTTTTAGCAACAAAATTATCTAAGAATAGTACTTTTTGAAAAGTACCAACACGAGATGCATACATCCACTCCTAAAAATAACTTTACATATTTGCAGTGATTGAGCATTTCTCTGATACACACAAAAATAACTTTAAATATTTTTTAGCATTAAAGGAATATATAATAACAACACATTGGAGAACAATTCATAAGCAAGCTTAATCCTTATTTGAATTGTGGCTGAAGTGTGTTCAGGAAGTGAAACTGGGCTTGGTTATGTCACTACTTGTCTAGTTTAAGTTGTCTCATGAGCAAGAGTAGTTACTTTTCACAAACTGTTTGCTTTGTACTCCTTGTACTTTGTTTGTGTTTATATCAATAATATTCTCTTTGTTTCTTAAAATGTAAGTTAACCAATAAATTTGAAAATAAAATTAGGGTAAAAAATTGAAATACTATAATGTATTCAAAATTAATTTGGTGCTTCTATATTTGTTTATCACTCCTCAAAAAGTGAATCCAAGTGTGCATTCAACGAAGTGTACTTGGTCTTTTTGTAACTGAAAAGTTTCTCCTTAATGTTTATCCTTTCTTGATAAAAATTCTGTTAAAGTTAACTTTATTTGAGCTAAGATTAATTTAATTGCCACATATTTGTATACATCAATTTGTTTAGGCAAAAGTAGGGTTACTTCATTTATTTGAAAATGAGAAAAGTAATACAATTTGGAATAGAGTAAAAGACTTGGTGACTAGTCTCTCATATCGAAGCTCAAACTAGACTATGAATGACCCTATTAACTTACCTTGCAAATGAAAACTTATAGTCGACTTGAGAAGCGAAGAGTAGAGGACAATGCGAGATAATGGTTCCTCGTTTTTTTTAGCACTAAAAGAAATGAGAAGAAGGTTACGGTTGTCCAATTTTTTAAAGTTAAGAGGTGTACCTTAAAAAATTATTTTTAATTGTTAATTGAAAATTCAAAAATCGAATTTTCAATCCATATTCATGCTATACCATTTACTAATTAAAGTCAAATATATTGATTTGTTTTTGGACAAAAAAATGATTAGGTTGTTACCAATGAGGAATTCTTTTATAGGCACAAACACAAATGAATGTTGTTTGGGCACACGCACATTGAATTTTTTTTGTAATAATGAAAAAGAAATTGATAATTGTAATATGAAAAAGAAATTGATAATAAAATGATTTAGTATTTTAAGGAATGGATTTTTTATGTATGTGTGACCAAACACTATTCATTTGTATTTGTGACTATGGAAGAATGCATCGTTACCAATACTACCTACCTAGCACTACATGTTGATTTTTTTTACCAAAAATATAAAACATGATCCTAAGCATATATGTATTTTCTATCCATATTCATGATATATACCATATACTAGTCTAAATCAAATATATTGATTTGTTTTTGGACAAAAAAATGATTAGGTTGTTACCAGTATACTACCTAGTACTATATTGATATTTTTTTCACCAAAAAAACAAAACATAATCCTAAGCATTGAAAGCTTTTCGTGACAACATTGCCATAAGCAAAATATGGAGCAATATAAGGGAAGGATAGAGATAAAGAAAGAAAGAGAGGATGGGAAAAAGAAGAGTAAAATATGGGAAATGGGAGGGGCGTTGAAGGAAGATAATGCGCGGAACAGAGTCTTAAAATGCACAAAAGTCTTTCGTTTGCGTGCCTCGATCTAGGACATAATCATCATCCTTTTGCATGCGTTTCTCCAATTTTAAACATTAGTTACATGAACTCTTGTGTGCAAAAGAAGACAACTTTATTTTTAGGGCAAAAAAGAAGACAGATGGTGGTATATTTTAAATTTTTTTATCAATAGAAATTTTAAATTAAAAATGGAGTATATCCGTATTAGGATGACAAACATTTGTTCTTTTGAGGCAAGATGGCAAAAATAAGTATTTATAGTAATAAGTAGAATGTTAAAGAGTGGTCTTAGAACACTAGTTTTTGTTTTTTTGGTTAAATAATAAAATGATTCGAACTCGCATATTTTAATTCTACAGAAGTTGAAAGTTTGAGATTCGAACCTCAATGTAATATTGTTCTAACAACTATTAACTGAGTTGTGGATATATGACAATTACTACTAGTTAAAATATTATCAAATATAGAAATTATGTTGCATTATGCAACTTTTTAAAGTTAAAAAATTCTCATGTCTAATACAAGTTTTTCTTAGCCTGTGACATTTGTAACACTTTATTAGCATGATTCTTATGATAAACTCAACGGAATAGTCTATTTGATGCAAGAATTGAGTAGCACTTGTAAACCTCACATTTTAAATGAGATTGTCTAATATGAAACTTTTTCTTTTAAGGGAAAAATATGAAACTCTTAAGGGTTGATGTGGCACTATGTCTCGTTTTCCATGATCATTAATTTTCACTTTTCTATTTCTCTTTTCAAAAGAAAGATATGCGAGCTACTTTTACCTCCCATGATTTCTTATATATATATATAAGTATGTCGTATGGAAGCGCATTTATAGACGAAAAAAAATGTGTTTTCAAGACTTGTCCATCCGAAGGAAGAAAAAAAATACATTTTCTTTTCATTATTACTCATCCAAAATACAGGTAGAGGTAGAAAAAGAAGCTCATAAAAAGTTTTAGAGGACAACCGTTTAATATGTTTAATTATATCCATGTTAGTGTTAAAATATTACACATTCATCTAATGATATATTGTCAAATTAATTAATAAGATATGATCAAACTTGCATTTTTAATTCATTAAATGATGTGATGATACATCATTGAATGTGTGTGTAATTTTTTGTACACCGATGATGTATATAAACTAAAGACTATGTTGACCGTTACTTTTTTCATTTGTTTCTCACACATCATATTTTTTTTCTTTCCGAAAACACCATTTACTTGGATTATATAATCCAAAACATGTTTCGGACTATAAAATCTGAACTCTTCTTATATATAACTCGAAATTAGAAAACTTTCCTCATTTCAACAATTTGTCTTTTGCCCTAAAACTTCTCTCTCACACCCCAAAATCTGAAAATCCAACATTGGGTTACTCATAAAGGTTTTTAATCCAAAGAAATGCGAACAATGTTGACAATGTTGAGTATCGTCTTCCGTCTACTCAACCACATCGACACAAGAAATGTGGACGATGTTGAGTATTATCTTTTGTCTACTCATATGGACGTGTTTAGTCCATCCAAATGAAGCTCTAAAATGACGACAATGTGAAAATCATGTGCTCGTTATTTGATCAGTATAGTTTGAAATAATCGATCAAGTTAGACGCTTCTTTTGTGATATTGTTTCATGATATTCAGGAAAGTATGATTCGGCCCAAGACTTACGAAAAAATCAGAGCTTGCATTGATATATTTTATGATGAATTTAGTTTGGTTGATCCATGATCTTGTTTGTGTTTAATTATGTTGTTGCAATTATTATTGTTTTTGTTTTATGTTGTTGAAATTGTCGTTGTTAAATTATGTTATTGAAATTGTTGTTCTTTAATGGTGGATTTTTTTCTACATTCTAAACATGTTTGAATTATATAATTTAAACGAGGCAAAATAAAAAAATTAGAGGACATACAAGATATGCACAGGGTGGGAAAATAAATTATCTAATTAGAAAGAAAAAAAGTCGTTTACGACCCAAGTCCATTAAGCTAGAACCAATGTAGGCTATTGGAGTCTGCCACCAGAAAGATCCAATAAACGCAATATATCATATTAAAATTAAATAATTGAGTAATTTTGTCGTCTAAATTTATAAAATTATAAATTAGTGTTTGAAAATTGAAGACTATGAATCGATTTAGTATTTCAATCAAAATAGAAGAATGAATTTAATCACTTTGTCAATCAAATATAATTGAATTAACAACTAGATGATTGGACTCAAGTGGTTAATGAGTTCTACAAAAAGACGAATTATTTGAGAGAACCAAATTCGATTAATGGGTTAAATAATTCTTAGTCAGACTTTACTTGCCTTGTGGCGGAACTCCATATCACTAGGGTCACTTTCCTCCAGAAACCGAAGGATTAATAAATAAAAAATCAAATACAATTAAATTGTTAAATAGAGATCATTAAAATTACACCCAAACTTCTTAAGGGTACGTTTGGTTCGAGAGTTTTGGAGGAGATGGGAGGAGAGGAGAGATTATTATCGGATATAAGTACTCACGGATACGAGTATCATCAAATATGTGTCTGTAACAATAAAATAATGGATAGTCAAATACAAATTTATTATACTCGTTTAGCTACTCGCCCCGTACGCATTTTTTTTGCAAGTCCTAATTTAAAACTCCCCACAATTATTTGTAGGGAAATGCTAACCGATGCCCCTGGGCGTTGGTTAAGCATGTTAAAAAGGAAATTATATAATAGTTAATGCATTGAAACTGTGTAATTAATTTATAAAATGTCAAAAATAGTTTCTTTGTATGGTAATAATTTCCTTCTTTGGTATGCTTAACCAATGCCCCGGGACACCGATTAGCATAACAAAAGCATGTGTTGTGTGGTTTAGTATTTCAGAAAGATTAGTTGCGTTATTTGAATAACTATTTGGTTGACAACTTCTTTGACAACCTTGTATTTACAAAGAGAAAGTGGGTCTTGACATGAAAACCAAAACAACATAGAGATAAAGTAAAAACATAATGTGAATATAAAAGAGAAAGTTGTCATAAAATAGTTGTACAAATATCATTTCTCTTTCAAGAACTGTTTTGCTAAACCTAAGTTCACGAGCATTTTTTTTTTTTGTGATGGACGGAGTTTGAACCTCGGACCTTGCATATATTATGCATTGTCCCTATCAACTGAGCTACTCTCACGAGAACATGCTCATGAGCATTTATTGTAACCAATAACACTCCTTGGATTACAACACAATGTAACTTATATGGAAAGTATTTTTGAACCTTGCGAAATGCATGATGAATCTAATACAGAATAGAATAAGACTTGGACCTTCTTTGTACCAAAAAAAAAAAGACTTGGACCTTCTGGACCCGCAAAGGTTAAATATTCTTCACTTGATTTAAAAAAAAATAAGAATATCAAAGAAACATTGAACCACCTTTCTGTTCGAAATTCGTCGAAAAACACAACACGAGCAAAATATCAAAGAGACGAATAGTACCACAAAACATGTCGCACGGTGGATTTGTAAGTGGAAATTTAGGCAGCCCATGCAGGGTTTGGGCAGCAACCAAGATTTGCGAGACTCAAATTGATTACGATGAATAAAACACAATCCAAACCAAAACTCATATCTACCAAACAACCAGAGAATTGTCGAGGGTTTGCTACCTCAAGAGGGGTTTAGAGGTGGTGTCGCCGTGAAGGCTACATGGTGTCGGGACTACAAATAAGGGAGGGAGGGAGACAGAGGCGACGAAGGGTTGTGGGTTTTTATAGAAAGTTGGGAGCGATTTAGAGAGAGAATGGCTGTGGATTCTTATGAATTTAGGGTTATGGGTTCTTATGTATCTAGCTACAATATTAAAAAAAAAATCAGTTAAAAGTGACTTCAAGAGCCACGAAAACAATAGGTAATATTATTTTGATCTATTTTTAGTTTGCCAAAATAAAACTAAAAAATGAATATAGTAGTTTTTAAGAAACTACCGGAATCAAATACCCATAGTTTTGGAGGAAATTGTAGAATCTTGAATAAGAGTATTCTTATTCAAACTGATTCAAAGTAAAATTGTGAATTGCTTTTGCACAAAACACCCAAATTCATTTAATTTTTTGACTTTTTTTGTGAAAATCTCTCGGATTAACTACCTTCAAATTTATTTTTCAAAATCAAACAAAAACACATATTTAAATTTTAATCCTTATTTATATTATTATTAGTATGAGACGGAGGACCCAAAAATAGGGGAAATTAATTTGTAACACTTAAGTAGTGTTGCCAAAGGACCCAAAACCGTCCCCATTAAGTGTTGTTGAAAGCTAGAAAATCACAAGTGCTAGAGACAGAGGTCGTTTCAAGCAAGTTGTAAGCCTGTAACTAGGGGCTACGACCATGACAAGCTCATAAGACCATATACAATGGTTAAAACCATTCCACAACACTCAACACCACTTTTTCAATTCTCAACACTCCACATCATTTTCTCTCTCTTATTCAACATTCATTCAACTTTTATCCTCTCCAATGGTTTTTTCTTTCAACACTCTACCCCACCACTTTTTATTTCATATTCTTATTTAATTTTATATTTTTGTTTTTTTTATTACATAAAATTACAATTATCGATTATAATTAAATTAAAATAATACACTTAAAAATTTATTTTTTAGTTTTTTGGAAAAACAAAATTTTGTAAAATAATTTATTTTTATTTTCTTAACTTAAAATGCAATACAACAAATTAAGCACGCGACACACAAATAACTTAAAATGCAATACAACAAACTAAGCACATGTCACACAAATAACTTAAAATGCAAGACAACAAACTAAGCACACAACACACAAGTAATTTATTTAGTACGATACAAATCATCTTCAATCACGAAACATTCCAAACTTTGTCCATATGTGTTTCACTAGATCTGCTTGCAATTCGTGATGAACATTTGGATCATGTAACTCGGATCTAGCACGCACATGATTTGCAAAAACAGGTAACACCTCGGTCGAGAATGGTTGTGTTGTACTAGATCCACTTCTCTCAGGTTGCTCAAAATCGGTCCAACGTTGAGCATATGTATCTCGTTCATCCTCAACAATCATATTATGTAATAGGATGCATGACCTCATGATGATACCCAAATCGGCTATGTCCCACAAGCGAGCTGGTTCATGGATGATTTTAAATCGAGCTTGAAGCACTCCAAAAGCACGTTCGATGTCCTTCCGACATCCTTCCTGATGTTTTGCAAATAACTTATCGGGTTCACTTTGAGGAAGTCTAATCGATTTGACAAAAGTTGGATAAGAAGGGTAGATATCATCGGCTAGATAGTATGCCATATTATAGGACGTTGGTTCACAATGTAATTCACCCTTGGAGCCTTTCCCTGTTCCACATCATCAAACGTTGGTGACTGGTCTAGAACGTTTATATCGCTCAACGTTCCCGGACATCCCAAAAAGGCATGCCAGATCCATAGATCATGAGATGCAACTGCTTCAAGAATAACTGTGGTGGTTCCCTTATCCCCCTAGTAAATTGACTTTCCCATGCTTTAGGACAATTTTTTCACTTCCAGTGCATGTAGTCAATACTCCCGACTATCCCTAGGAACCCCCACATTTCACTAACATGTAGTATTCTTTGCAGGTCATCTTGGGTTGGTGCTCTCAGGTACACTTGCTCATACAATCGTATGATTCATTTGCAGAATCTACGTAAGCACTCCAATGATGTACTACTTCCTATTTTGATGTATTCATCGACCGCATCTGCTGCCACACCATATGCTAACATTCGCATTGTTGTGGTACATTTTGCTAAGGGTGATATACCTTCTTTATTGGCTGCATCAACTCGTAGGGTGAAGTAGTTATCACTACTTGAAAGGTCTCCAACGATTCGAAGGAAAACGTGTTTTTGCATCCGGTACCAACGACGAAACATTGCATTGTCATATGTAGGCTCATTGGCAAAGTAGTCGTCAATTTGTCTTTGGTTTGCCGCTGCATGATCTCTATTGAAATAGTTTCTACTATGAGATGCACTATCTTCCTCTATTTCTTTTCGACGCTGAATAAATCGGTTGACGATATAAGTGTCTTCAATATCACGTTTTTGTTTGTCGGCTTTGATATCAAAAGGATCCATTGATAGTTTTTTGTGATATTGGAAGTAGATTGAATAGTTTTTTGTGATATTGGAAGTAGATATGAATGAGATTTGTGAAATTGGAAGTAGATATGAGTCCCTATATATAAGTACATTGTGTGGTGGACACTGACGGATTCGAAATAAGTTATTGTATTGTATTAAAGCAAACACTGGAGATAATTATTAAAACAAATAGTATGTGAAATAATGGGCACACATTCCAACGAATGGAGGAAGACCTTCAAATAGTATGTGAAATAATATGTGAAATAAGTCACGGATAATTATTAAAGCAAACAGTGGGGACTAGACAACACTAACAATTATTAAAGCAAACACTAGGGACTAGACAACACCTACAATTATTAAAGCAAACACCGGGGACTAGACAACACTGACAATTTTGACCGAATACAAACAAATATTTGATTGAAATTAATTTCCAAACAGCTCACGCTCCAACTTTTCCAACACCTCTTTCTTTCAGTCATCGAGATGCTCTTCGGAACTTAACTTTAGATACATTTTCATTTTCTTAGCTTCAGTCTTTTCTTTCATCAATTTGTTTTTCTTCTGTTGCACCAAGGTTAACTCTTTCAATTGTTCAATCTCTTGCACCTTAAATTGTTTGAATTTAACCCACTCCTTTTCCACCTCCTCCAAGGCAGCATCCTTGCTTTTCTTTTTACCTCTTTTTTTAGTTGCCTCCCTACCCATTGAACGAGCACTAGATCCTACAGAGTTTGAGCCACATGCATCACTGTCGTGAGATCTCTTAGATCCACTACTTCCTGAGCCAATATTTCCTCCTACTTGACTACCATAACGTGGTTGATCACATAGAGCATGCCATTCTTCTATTAAAGTAAATTGAACATTCTTCCCACATGCATATAATTCCTGCACTTTTGTCAAAACATCAGTTTTCGACCAACCGCTTCCTTACAAACGCTTAACGCCTTCATAAGCACCAATCCATTTATTTATTAGGCTTAATAGCAGTTTTCGCCCCCTAAGAAAAAAAAACTACAAAATTGCCCCATAAGTTTTGCAACTGTAGCAGTTTTGGCCCCCAAAGGCCAAAAAAATAACATGTGGCACCTCACTTAGGGTGCCACGTCAGCGTAGACCGAGTCAAAATTGGCCTTGGGGGCCAAAACTATCATAGGTGCAAAACTTAGGGGGCGGTTTTGTAGTTTTTTTCTTAGGAGGCCAAAATCGCAACTTTGGAAAAGTTAGGAGGCTAAAACTGCAATTAAGCCTATTTATTACTTTGCTCATATAATTAAAACGGTCGGCATGCAACTAGATCGCGCGGAGAATCAAATGAGCAATACTCATTACAATACTCAGCAATTTTACCCCAATATGTTTCACCTCTCTGGTTTCTCCCGACAACACTGCTTGTTCCATATTTAATCCACGCACTAATTAGCACCAAATTTTGTTCAGTGTACCATGTTGGTTGCTGGATTTTCTTGCTCTTAGGAGTTGAATCTTCTGGATTTGGAGTGACTTCATTAGCAACTGTCATGCCACTAGGAGTTATTTGTGTTGAAAATTCAGGAAATTCAGATGCACCAACAGTGGGAAAATTTTCATTCTCCATTGGTATATAACCATTAAACGGGGGTGTTTGAGATGGATATCTCATCATAGATCCATAATATGGATGAATGTTTGGAACAGAGGATGACTGGTTGAAATTTGGTGTAAAACCAAATTAGGTATGTTTTGAGGACGTTGGTTGGAAAATTGATTTGAATTTTGATAACTGTTGGAATTTTGGTAGTTAAATGGGTAATTAGAATAATTTTGGGTGTTGAAATGGTTATTATTGGGATCCATTTCACTAAAAACAAGATTAAAACATCACTTATTTTGCTAATAGAAAGATAATAATAAGATTAAGATAGTGAAAAACTTGGTTTTTTTTTTTCTGTGTCCAAATCAAATGAACCAAGTCTCTATTTATAGAGAAAAAAAATCATGAATTTTGATAATTTTTTTTTAAAAAATAAATTAATTTACACCGAAATAATTGAGGTCCAATTATTAAAATGATAAGAATCCGGACAACCAATCAGCACCGAACACGTGTCCCCTGTTATCCACAAAACAGATTCTCTCTCCACCTCTTGCAGCTTCACGCGCTGCTGTCTGCGCGTTTGGTGCACGCGCCGTTTCTGGCCAACGAAAGTGTGACAAGTGTCCCTCCGACGTCAGATTAAACTTGTTGAATTCATTCAACCTCTCTTTCATCCACATCATCATTCAACACACCATCGGAGTACTCCCACATGTTAAAGGATGCTTTCAACATAGCAATTCAACACCCATTGTAGCTGGTCTAAATTTAAGTCTTTGGTTTTACTCTGTTATAACTTGGATGATTTTGTGTTAATACCATGCTTAATGCCTTGTAATTTTGAGGGTGCACAAAATTAGAAGCCTTGCGCTATAAATAGGACAAACCTAGACTTGATTTCTCACCACATTACATACTAGATTTATTTTTATTTTTATTATTCTTGTTTTTTCAATAAAATCTTTTAGTTTTAATTCTTCTTTTCTTTGATTTTTCATTAGGCAACTCATTTTTATGATGAGTGAGTAGTTTACTTTGGTCTTGGGGTCATTAAAATAATCTTATGGCCAACTTCCCACGACTAACTTTCCACAACCTTTATTTCTTTCTTTTGTTTAGAAAATGCATTCACCTAATCTATCTTTTGAGTGTTTAACCAAAATCTTATGCAACCTTCAGAGAAGTGAAAGCGAAGGAAGGTTGCTCAAAAAATAAAGCTAGACAAAAGGTCTGAAGCATAATAATAGCCTAAGAAATCGTGGGATGAAAAAATTGATATTCAGACAAAATGGGTCTCACCAACAATCTCATTTATTAGTAGTTGACCGTTATTCTTTCTCTCTCTTTTTACAAAGCATCGAGAAAGACTTTAAATGAAATCGCTCAAATTCAAAGATTCTTGCGAAGTAATAAGGACAATATAAAGATTCATTTAGTGTTATGGGAGAAGGTGTGTCTTCCGACAGAGGAGAGAGGTATGGGAAGTAAAAATGTGGAGTTGTTCAATTTGGCCATGTTATGGACAGGGCCGGCCCATAGCCCGTTGAGGCTGGGCTACGGCACATGGCCCTAACATTTTGGGGGGCGTTTTTTTTTCCTTCTCTGTATATAGCCAATTGATATTAATTATATACTAATAAGATTAACTCTAGGACATAAAAGTTGAGTTGTTGTAGCGGTTGAATCAAGTTTGTTGCATGTGTGTGCTCCCGAGTTCGATGTGGGATACAAACCAACATAACTACAACTCACAAACCTATCAACTGGACAATCCAAATATTTCATGAAATTTACATATTAAATTATATAGATGTAGAAAATAAATTTTCTTTTAAATAGAAAATTACGCTTTTATTTTGTTGACAAAAGTGACTCTTTTTTATGTTATTTGCAACTTAAATAATTATTTTCTTTTATAATTTTATTAGGGGCCATTTTTTAGACAACAACAAGGCCTTCAAATTGCTTGAGATGACCCTGGTTGTGAACGTCAAGGCGAATATATGTCACATGCACCAGTTCTATTTGGCGGGAATTGATATATTACATATATGGGCCAGTAGTGGATGAATTACTCAGTTTGGATGAAATAATTATTGACAAGCGCAATCCATCCGATTGGATTAGGCTTATTATAAGACAACAATTTATTTATTTGCATAAGTTGTAAACCTAATCTAAACGGACCTTAAGAGCATCCACAGTGGAGACATCTAATTTTTGGTACTTAAATGGATTTCACGTGTACACATCACTCAGTTATAATTTTTTAATTGTAGTATCTAATAAACACTTAATCTCTCTCCAACCTAGAATATCACACAATTTTTTTAAATAAGACTCAATAATCAACTATCAATAACTTTATATCATTATATTTTAATTTGTAATATTAAAAAAAGCATAGGTCTCACTTAAGATTGGGGTCTTAAGTGAGACTTTGGGTCTTTTAAGACTCCCAAATTTTCTCTCTCAAATGGAGTACCTACTATTACTAATAGGTACCAGGTCTTTAAAATTTGAGACCCCCCGTTGAGGATGGTCTAAGTTGGCATGACATGATGCTTATCGGAAAAGCGCATGAATTTGAGCATAATCATATCACAATATTATTAATGGAATAGCAAAGCTGCCGGTTAGCCGTAATTCCATCCTTTGCAACTCTACAATTTTCAACTGAAACACCACTGGCGGGAAAACCCTAATTTATGAACTTTGCTGCATCAATTACTCTATTACCCTTATGTTTGCATCCTTTCATGTTCCATAGAATGGGCGCCATGTTGGAGAATTGAAATGAGAAGTGTTTCAATAGGAGATATGTTTCATCTTCTTCTTCCTCCCTCTCTCAATCCATTTTTATTTCTCTCTTCATAAACCCAAACTCTCTCTCCCTCTCTTACCCATATGGCAGCTTCTTCTTCCTCTCCTCCCATCAAAGACGGTGGTTGTTCCTCTTCTCTGTGACCAAGGTTAACTTCAAATTTAAATTGCGGTTTTTCTTTCTTCCCTTTCAATTCCTTCTGTGTTGATTTTGCAGATTATGAATTTTGTAATTGGGGGTTGAAATAAGAGTGAGAAAAATTGTTTATTTGATTTTTAGTTACTTCCTACTATCTCTTATATTCAATATTTATTACTGTTAATGTTTTCATTTAAATGTTAGATGCCATAGGTGTTCATTTCAGACAGTTGAAACCTGTTCTTTGGTTTGTCAAATACCATCTGTTCTTTATTTGATTGATTTAATTTATTAAAGTTTGAAGCACATATTTTACTCTTAAAGCATGTGAACATTGTGGAAAAGAAATCAGTTGCAACCATAAAAATGAAATCACTTGAATATGCTTTGTATAGCATGTACACACATGGCACTATATAAGTATTTCAGTGACAATTCAATTTCGATTGGGGTGAGGCTTAGATCTACTGCTCTTATGGTATCAGATAATTTGTTGTGTAATTGAGAGCATCTGAATTGTCTCTTGATGGTATATAGTGAGTATCGAACCCGCCTTACTAACTAGGATCATTGGAAGTAAAAAATATATTGTAATGAGTGATATTAGCTTAAAAAAGAGGCCTTTGTAAGAAACTAGAAAAACTTCAATGGTCTTATTTCATTTCATTTACCCATCCATTTCATTTGATTTTTTTTTCTATATGTATATAGAGATTCCATTTGGTAGTGTGGTCTGGTTTGTATGTCGTTTTTAGTAGTTAATACATATTTATGGGTTAATAGTGTTTTTTACCCCTGTAATATAGGTCATTTTTGGTTTTCGCTCTTATAAAATTTTCGGTTTGATTTGCATCTTTGTAAAACTTTTTTTTTCTTTTCGGAAAACATCCCTCCTCCATCCAACTCATCAAATGCGCATATGTGGCGTTGATTTGGCTTTTTTTTTAATTTTTAATTGTCCACATCAGATTTTATTTTTCAAAAATAAAAAAAATCAGAAAAGTATTCAAAAAAAATTTAAAAATCGAAAAAAATAATAATTTTTCCAAATATTAAAAAATCAGAAAAAACGATAAGATTTTTTTCAAATTTTTTCGGTTTTTTTTTCGAAATTCAAATATTAAAAAAATCAGAAAAAATATTCAATTTTTTTTGGTTTTTTTTTTAAAGATTCAGGAGTTTAATTTTCAAAATAAAAAAAATTAAAATTAGAAAAAACAAATTCGAAATTTTTTAAAAAAAAGTCAGATTTTTTTCCCAAAAGAATATAGTTTTAAAATTTTTTCTACAAAAAATAATTCTAGAAAATATTTTATTTTTAAAAATCTAGGTGCAATTTTTTTTGAAAATTCAGGTTTTTTTTTCGAAAATTTTATTCCAGATGTTTATAATTTTCAAATTTTTTAAATTATTTTTATTTCTAAATTAATATAAATGAATTTATATTATAAATGCCACGTGTACCTTTAAAAAAATAAAAATAATTATACAGTCAGCGCGCCACATAAACATATATGCACAGTCAACATGCCACATAGTGTATCACGTTAGCAAATATGTACAGTCATATGACGAAGAGAACGTGGGATCTGTGGTTGCAGAGAACGTTGGATGGACTATCCAGATATCATTGTGGTGACATTTATTTACGAACTTCTTGGTACATACTTTTCATATTAATCATGCACATTTTACTCCTCTGCTTTCTTCTTCTGCGTCTTCCTTTTTCAACTAGGGTGGTGCTGAACTCAGTGGCCGATCCATAACTCGCGGTGCTCACACTTGGTATTTTCCTTTGAGTTGTTTATTGCTTGGCTTTTAAAGATCCTCTGTGGACGGGAGCTTTGTTCTTATTTTGTAATTCTTATTCAGAGTTCAAACACTACTAATAGACTCAGATATTTCAGAATTACTGATAGGGGTTCCTATCAGATAGTTTATATTTTTACTGTTATATATAAGAATTTTGCAATGATGGAAATGTCAGACCTGCATAATTTTACCATGGCAAACAACATATATTAGAATGCAGATTGTTGGTAGATTACTATAAATTTTGGATTGGTGCGTGGATAACGCTTATATATGTCGTGCCTTCAGAAGTTTGTTCTTGCAACACTTGAGAGGCAGCAAGTGCTCTTCTTGGTTTAAAAGGTTTGTTGCTTACTGTTTTCAATTTACCATGAACAAATATGATTTTTTTTTCCCTTCTGTTTATCAAACTCGCAAAACCCTCTTATTTTCATTTTTGTCTTAAACTCTGCCATTGTCACACTAACATATTAATATGATGATGGGGTTGAGATCAACGAGTCTAAACGAATGAACCTGTCGAAACTGTGAACTTACTACATGGATTTTGACATCTAATGTAAGTGACATTGGCATTTTCACTTATAAAAAAATAAACGGAAGGAAGATGTTTCAGCTAATGCGCAAAACTAGGAAGATGTTGCAGCTACTGTATTAAACTAAGAAGATGTTGCAATTACTTTTGGAAATGTTACTTTTGATGTTTATCTTCTATTTTGGTTTTTGAAGAATACTTCCATTTAAATGAAGGGAAGGAGGTTTAATCTCATACTTTTATGTATTAATTTTCCCTTAATGGTATTAGATTTAAATTTACGTTTCTTATGCAGTCTAAAGAAAGTAGTTCTAAAGAAGCATTTTCCACTATAGAAAAATTAGTTATGTGCTTCTATTAAAAAAATGCAGATTTAGGTACATTGTTTTCAATGAATATTTCCACAGCCACAATTGGTTAAAGTGTTCCATAACAATAATCAATTAGTGTACTCAAGTCTCAAGGTCAGGCAACTCTCCTTCATGTCAAAAATTGCATTGCTCATCAATGATCTCATCTTATTGAGATGTATACCCATTTGTTATAAGCCTGCAATAATTGATTTGACTTACGATTATATCAGAAAAATATCAAAAGAAACTAAGATATTTGGTGTTTAGATGAAATTTTCCTCACTAGCTGCAATAAATCTATGTTTTTATTATGAGATATACTCTTATTAGTTGTCTTATGTAGTTTACATTTAATGTAGTTTGCTGCAGTTTGGTGGTGCTGGCAGGTCCTTGGAGTTACTGGTTTGGGGTTTTTTGATGCTATGTGCGGCTTGGTTGTGTTGCTGTCATGGCTTGCTCTACCAGAAGTACTGCCTTTTGAGAGTTAATCTCTGTCATGGCCTTTTGCCATGGTTTGTATTCTATTAGTCCTATTTTGTTAGGAATGTGTTGGTAGAGTATGTTACTGACTAGGTGTGTAATTTGTGGTGAGCTGTTTTAGTCTTGGCAGCGTGGCTGTGTTTGTTTTTCGGGCTCCACGGACTTTGTTTAGTTTTTGGATTATGAGGCATGGGTATGCGGTTGATGCATTGCCCGTTCGTATACTCCGGCCTCATTATTTGGGAGGTTTTCATTGTTTGTTTCGGTGGGTGTTCCGTATATATGCGGCACCTATTTGTATTATTTTGTTTTTTCCGCGAGTTTATATGCATCTTGAATTTTCTCGATGCGAATAATATTTGTCGTTTCAAAAAAAAAAAAGTGTTCCAAAATATTTGGTAGTTAATATTCTTATTACCGATGTGATGTTGGAATGAAGTTTCAATTATAATATATTTCACGTTGTTTTAATTAATATTCATGTGATGTTGTAGTCCTAGATTACTAATATATTACGGGTCGCGTGATCTAGTTGGTTCTTTCAAGCTACACGAAGGGTATTAGGAAATGGCTACAAAGGTTGATGAAATCATAGTTTTAAAACTCGGCTCGGTCATTGACTCGGCAGGGGTACTGGGTCACTGGGTCAATGGTCGAACCACTGAGTCATTGGTCGAACCGCATGACTGAACCGGAACCACTTGGATGACTCGGTTAGATGACTCGGTCTTAGATTAAATTTATATAGTTATTTAACCGGATTAAATCGGATTGACTCGGTCACTTTAAAAACTAAAATAATAACACCTGTTAAATAAAAAATCTATCCAACAATAATAATTTCAAAGGCTAATTATTATAAATTTAATCGGATTAAATTTATATAATTATTATTGTCATTAGCAACAATAATAATTTAAAAAAAACATGAAAACAGAGGAGT
>Ga0315915_1000646_pt1 | contig 37758 bp, 19 predicted proteins | sample MpolbnodulesMG_FD_207738 | JGI IMG/M metagenome (GOLD analysis project Ga0315915, IMG submission 207738) | Medicago polymorpha root nodule microbial communities from Los Angeles, California, United States - branched nodules | ecosystem: Host-associated > Plants > Roots > Nodule | place: USA...
AAAAAAAAAAGACTCATGTCTCCGTGATTAATTTTAGTCATCCGTGTAAAATATTCCGGCATTAAATACTAATATTTCGACGTTAAATCCGTTAAATCATTCCCATTTTACGATACGAAAAACCAAATAACTATACATGTTGATATTTGTATATAATATGCAACCCAAAATACGATAACGATGCGTTTTATTGATGTATTGTGTATAAAATAATGAATTTTCCGTTTAACTAGATTTTATATAAAAATAATAATAGTCGTAATTCTAGCCCGTGCTTGGCACGGGTTTCCAAGCTAGTTTATAAAGAAACCGTGATTCAAACTCAAATACTCCACTTCTTCGTATTTAAAATGTCCATTTGTTGTTAAAAAACAATATCTCTCGTGTGCTACCAACCAAACCGTTACCAACAAACAGAAACCGATACAATACACAGTGTGTTCTTTTGTTTAAGGCAGCACAAAAAAAAAAAAAAAAATTGAAACAAAAACATAGAAAAAAGAAAGAGAGAGTGATGATGATGATTCAGAATTGGATGGTGGCACATGCAAACAAACAACAACAACAATTGAGAAGATTGAAGTTAACAACTCATCGTGTTATTGTAGCTACATTTCTCTTCTCTATCTCATTCTTTCTCTTCTCTCCCAAAATTCCACGCTCTCCCACTCACCACCAATTCGCTGACTTGCGCAATCTTCTTGGTAATTTTTTTTTCACTTTCTATTTAATTCGATGAAAAAGATTTCATTTTTCTTAATTTGGATGGTTTTGGTTTCTGGGTTTTGCACAGGTGTCCCCAACACGGTGAATGTGATCACAAATTTCCCATTTTTAGTTGTGGGTGTTCTCGGTTTAGTTCTTGCTCTTGAAGGAGGGTTTTTTACCATAAGGTTAGGTTACTTAATTACTTCTCATTGTTCTCTTATTTTCATATGATTAGATTTCTAATATGAGGGGTGTTTTGTAATTGATTGTTGTTAGTTCTCAAGCAGAGACATGGGCTTGGATACTATTCTATGCTGGAATTATAGGGGTGGCTTTTGGCTCTGTTTATTACCATTTGAAGCCTGATAACAATAGGGTCTTGTGGGACACTTTGCCGGTTGGTTAGCATTTCCATTACATGCCTCTCTATATGAATATATTTATATGCTCCCTCCGTCCCAAAATGTAAAAAAATGGGTCAACATTGATGTATCTGATACAAATTTTGAACTAAATATATTAACTTTTGTTGACCAATTTTTTCTTACATTTTGGGACGGAGGGAGTATGTTATTAGTATTTTTGTGATTCTTGTGTTGTTTTCCTTTTCCATGATTGTTTTGGCTAAAAAACTTAATTAGGCACTTATTCGATACACACTTATCAAGTTATCATATAAGAGTTTATGTGTAAGCTATTTCGATAATGTAAGGTCTAGTTTGGATAAACAACTTAATTAAGCGCTTATCATATAAGTGTTTACATATAAGTTATTTCTATAACAAAAGATAAACCAAAGTCAAGCTGTTTTCAAAAGCTATCTGGCAGAGCTTACGGAAATAAGCTAATAATAGCTTATGGACATGTCATAAGCTGTTTTATAAGCTCTCTCAAAACTCTCACAAATACGTAGATAAGCTCAAATAAGTCAATCCGAGAAGACACTACGCATGTATAAACCATTATGCAGTAAAACTCCACATAAGCTCTCTATAATTCTATTAAGTTATGATGTGAGCAGTGAGTTTACGGAAATAAGCTGAACACAACTTATAAACTTGTCATAGACTCTTTTTAAAATTAATCTCTTCAAAAATTATTCCAAACTCTCACACAAGTGTTATTGATGTCATTTGATAAAGCCAAATAAGCTCTTTAATACACTCCCTAGTTGCTCCATTTGTTTAGTTTACGACAGAAGTGAGCACTTATAAAGAGAAAATGTTAAAGTGGAACGCGTTTTATCTGTTAAAAACGCTTCTTTTGCTAGCTGAAAACCTAGACTAGTACCTCTTAGTACTTAGTTCATTTTTTTCCCCTTTATTAAGAAGCTCATTGGTTGTACTAATGACAGATGATGGTGGCATATTCCTCACTTTTCTCTAGTTTGGTTATCGAGAGAATTGGCGAGCGGATCGGGTTGTGTTGTATGTGTGCCCTCCTTTTCGCAGCCTTTACTTGTGTAGTTTATGAACGGTTAGTTTTTGTATTCCTCTAATAATAGTCTCAAGCTTATTCTCTCTTTTAAATGTTTTATACTTTGAGGTGCTGAACTTGCCACTACGTTTATCCTAAAATTATGATCTGCTAGTTGGTTGCAGAATTTATGATGATATTCGGCTCTGCTTGATGTTCCAGTTCATTCTTCCTTTAGCTATTGCAGCAGCTGCATTTGTATATCCCTCCAACTATACTCACTCAAGATATTGGTTTTCATCAATAGGTATTATGCCTCAAACTTTTGTAACATTTATTTATAAATTTCAAATATTTGAAGCCTGACCTTTTTTGCACAGGGGTTTATCTGCTAGCAAAATTTGAAGCTGTTTCTGACAAGAAAATCTACCGTGCAAATAACTATGTTATCAGCGGGCACTCTTTGGAACACTTGTGCTTAGCGCTTATCCCGTTTTTACTTAGTGTGATGCTCATCTACAGGGAGCGTAAGTTAAAAAGGTATTTGATAATGAACCTATTCGATGGAATTTTTGGTTCCTTGTGAAATTTGGTTTCACAAATTGTTCTGGTTATTCTGTTTCTACAAATTTTTGTGAGTGAATCCTCAAATCAGTTTTCCAAATTCAAACATCCTCAAGACCACCACATCAGTCCTTCAAAAATTTGAAATGTCATCCAACTAGTTTTTTTTCTTAAAAAGTAGTTGCCAAATCATAGTTTGTCTAGGCTTTTGAGACCATCAGGAATCAATTTTGATCAAAGCTCCATCTCACATGCTGTGGTCAAAATTGATTTTTACCTCACTATGAATTGGTTTTGGAATGGGCTATTAGCATGTGTTTGTTTCGGTGATTGCAAAAAGTGAACGTGCATTGCTTTGTTAGCTACAATTTGTAGCTTGTGCATTTCCCCTGATTGACTTATTTTAGTTTATATACTGGTATAAGCATTTGTGAGACTGTTTGTGAGAGCTAATGAAAACAGCTTATCATAATCTGTTTGTGATAAGCTGTTTTAAGCTTATTTTCATAAGCCCTCCAAGATATCTTATGAAAACAATTTATAGCTTATATGAAAACAGCTTGACTTTATTCTATCTTTTGTTGTAAAAATAACTTATATATAAACACTTAGATGATAAGTGCTTATGCTATACGCACTTAATTGTGGAGAACAACGTTGAAGGTTTACTATTGTATTTTTCCTTTTTGTAATTAATGTTTCCTTGGAAGAGCTTTGGACTCTCATCGCTAGTTGTTGGCTTGGTGACAGATTAGGAGATGTTAAAGATCAGCTTTGAAAAGAAGAATTGAGATTGCCAAAGGTATTGATGTTATGTACAATTTCTCTTGGTTACTATGTTGCATTAAAATCACCCATGAATGAAAACAACACACAATGATTTTGTGAGCGATTTTAGATGGTCCACAAAGGTGATAGAGTTCTGTTCCATAACTTGTTGAGCTGACAAATTTAGCTGTATATTATAGTCAAATTTCCTTTCATTTTTGCATTGATGGATAGTTTTATTCGGATCAGATCGATAAGTATGTTGAGGATATTAGGTAACAGACTAGGATTCTTAATTTAGTTGTTTTCCTATGTACTTGACCATTGCTCATGTGAATCTTGGAACTAAAATGTCCAGAAACAGAATATAATTTCTTCAACACAAGTCATTGAACCTTTTGTATCTACTATTTAATTTATTTTTCTTTCTCCATCTTATATAAGTGTCATTTAAGATTGTGCATACTTAAGAAAATCATTGAGCGTATTAATTTTTATGATAAAATGAGATTCATGTACTAAAATACTGTTACTAATAGCAATTAGCAGAGTGTATAAGTGAGTTGAGATACAATAACAAATGGTATATTAACCGAAAAATGTAATTAATACTTCATCGGTATCGTAAAATAACAAATAATATCGAGATAAACAAGTATTCCAAACATACACTTAATATAAGAGTATTTGTTTGTTGTGGGATGAATAGGAAGTGGATCTTTCATGGTGAAGATATGTATTTCAAAATTGTATCCGTCTTTCTTTTAATAAATATTCATAAATCGTGAAAAGATTTCTCTCTTATCGAATATGTAATTTGAACCTTCCATCTCAAATCAACAACCGAAATCGCCTAGAGCGTATAACTACGTGAATCTGCTACATGTGACCGAGGTCCATGAAATGAGAGATAGACAAATAAAATTCAAATCACAAGGTCATGTCAAATTTACTCTAGAAGATTAATTCTTCAATACTTCACATTCAGAGTTGAATGTTCTTCAATTGATTTTTAAGTGAGCATAGCACCAAGCAGGCAGCAGGGAAAGTTATTGGATACATCTAATTCATAATTTGATATGATTTAGGCAGTGTTCATGTTTTATTACTATTTTAACATACCTAGTGTTGTGTTTTTTTTATTGTTTATGTCTAATAAATATTATTTTCATGAGTGCCGTTGAAGTTATTCCAATAATTGAATAGAGTTAGTCCAAATCTAAAGGTGATTTTTTCATAGGATTATCTTTCTAATAACGCATAGCTGCACTCCAAATTATAAAAATATATATTTTTTGTCGCCAAGACTAAATCTGGGACGGGTGATTTAGTCGTTGAAAGAGTGTTTTATACTTGATTTGGTAAATAATTGAGTATACATATTTGTTTCAAGATTCCCTGCCTCATTCATGCATTGAGGATAGTTTGAACCTTAAATTCCTTTTTCATGTTTATGATACAACTTCTTACACTAACAAAATGGACATTATACTAGAAAGTGGCCATCTCATCTCACCTTGGTCACATGCGCCATGAAGATCATGAGATATTTGTGACAAGTTAGAAAAAGGGTGTCATTGTCACAAACTTGCATCCTAGAACTAGATGATGTTGAGCTTTCTATCTAAATTTGTCGAATTCAGATTGTTTGAGGTCGGCAGTCCTACTTATTCATGCAATCTGCATATGAGTGATTGTTGGATCGAGATTACACAATTTAAGATTTTAATGAAGATTTGGTTTGTTTGTATTTTTAAACTAAAATACAGTTTCTTTAAAAAAAAACAAAAAAAAACTAAAAGACAGTTAGAAATATAGATTGTTCGGTCTCAATTTAACAACAACCACCGACGAGCAGATTGCGTGAATGTGTGGGATTGCCGAACATAACAATCCGAATTCAAATATGTCTTGACACAACCAGAATACATGGGCTGCCCTCAAAAGAGCACATATCTTTATCCAAATCAGTAGTGAAGAAAAACTACTGATGCAATTATTAAACTGAGACAATGTAAAAAGCATATCAATCAGTGTCCAATTACCTAACCTTTAACAAGTTACAACCTCTAGTTTCTCGTGTCCACGTCAGCAAAAGGATATGAAGATTGTGGTGAGGCTAAAGAACATGAACCAAGAAAATAACTTACAGCATGACAAGTTTTGGAAGTAACCATTGCTAGATCTGACAGAGGATACATTAGTGGCTACATATTTTATGGTTATTTTGTTTTCTACAGCCCATAACAAGCACTTGGATTGGGACCATAATAATGCAAAACGAACACAAACCAACAAAAACCTCCCATCAGCAATATGTAAGTTAAGAAGTGAAGCTTCTTTCAGTTTAAACATAAATTGACAATGGCATAAGTCTGCTAAAAGAATCAATAAACCATGCAAGTTAAGAGAGTGCACCTTCCAAACAAGAAAACTAAAAATTAGTAAACATGTGTACAAGTTCTTACGTCAGTTGATAAGCTCAAATAAGTCAATCCGAATAGGCCTGAACGCATGTAGCCTACGGAGGGTGCTGTCGATAGCATAACTGTCACAGATCACCAAAAGGTGAAGCATTAAAAAATTAGTGTGTAAATGTAAACTATTTCCACCCTTTGAATTGTAACCAACCCCATTTTACTTTTTAGTTCACGAGACAACTTAAACGGTAGAAAAGATGTGGACTTTATTTAGTAGATTCAATAGAAAAAAATCTTGGTTTCCCACGTCATACAAGTTCCAATTATAAAAGTGTTGTCTGTTTTCTGTCTAGAAACATGATATCTCAGCATTCATTCATATAAGAAACTTAACAATCTCACAATATAAGCAACAATCAGCAGCCATTTGCTTGCACCAATTACTAAATTTTGATTCCAATTTAACATATAGTACTTTTTTTTGCTCCAAAAGACAATGGATTTTCAGGCATAACACAAATTGTTATGTAGTAGAAATATCCATGGCCACATAAGGAACTCAAACAGAGAAAAACTAAAATGAAGATGAGCAAAACCAAAATACCAAAATTTATAAAACCTCAGATAAACCAGTATCAATAGTTCTTTTCTTATCAGTATCAACAACATGCAAACAGCTAAGACAATTAGCAATCGAATCTAAGCATCTAAGCAATTTGCAAATCAGTTATTATTCTTACGAAGCTTCACTCAAGTTAACATTCATCCATGAGTATTAACAGCTTCCCAAACTAAATTTCTGGGAACCGGTTTAGTAAGATCCCTCGCCTGCAAAGCCGCATTCCTCAACGTCTGAATAGTAAGAACATTAGCCTTCCAGAAAGACACACAATTGTAAGGAAGGTTATGTTTCTTGCACAGATCCTTAACCAAAGGCGAAATCTTCCTCAAATTACACCGTGGAAGCCGCGGAAACAAATGATGTTCAATCTGAAATTGCAAACCACCATGAAACCAATCCATCCAAGAAGAACACTTCACATCAAGAGTTCCATGAGCTTGCTTCTCAAACCAATCATGAGCCGTCGGTGGACCAACATAAACACTAGCCGAAAAATGATTCAAAGTAAACTGAACATGTTGAATCCCAGTCACACAAAAACTAGCAAGCACAAACAAAACCCTCTCACCCCAGTTAGGTAAACAAGAAACCAACAAAGGGTACCAAATCCAAAACAGAGCCAACCCTAAAAGTTCCATCTTTCTATTAGGCACTTTTCTATTAGAAAACAACAAAAAGAAAGATTGTGCAAACAAATTAAGCCTAGCAAAACACATCACAGGATAATAACTCCAATGCTGGTAACTAACCAAGAACCTAGCAAAAGAATCAAAATTCATCTTTCTTCCATAAAAACAAGAAGTAAGTGAAGTAAAGAACTTCGATGAAACAACGAAAAACGGTAAATGTTGAAGATCAGGATCAAAATCAAGACTATTACAAGCAAGATGGTGTGCATTATGATTCCATTTCCACCATTCAATGCTTATACCAGCAAGAACATTACCAGAAAGAATCTGCATAAACTGATTCCATTTCCTGTTAACCATAACCTGATAATGACCAGAATCATGACCAATCCAACCACTTTGAATCCAAAGAAGACCCATTAATCCTCCAGAAAGCACGTGCACTAACGCGCTTTCACAAAACAAAACACCATAAACACTGACAAAGAACATAACAGAAATTATGGATAGTAAAACCAAAACACCGTGTCCTTTTTCTTCGAACAAACCCAGTTTGGTTAGTTCGGAGAAAAGGGCACGATAGTCACGTGACACGTCAGAGACGACGTAGTCACGGAGATAACTGCCAGTGGCAAAGTTTTGGAGGTGTTTGTAAGCGGAGGGAGGGTGGAAAGCGAGGAATGCGTCAGTGACATCTTGGCCGGCGAGGTTGAGGAGAGGAAGCTCGCCGCCGGGATGGTGGTTGGCCCATTTTGAAACGTCGTAGATCTTGCCGTCAATGGAGATCCATGCATCGCCGCGAGTGTTGTGTTTTTGAAGTTCTTGTAATGAAATGTAGGTTGGTTTTAGCAACGGTTCAGTTTGTGTTACCATTGTGTAGGTATAGGTTAGATAGAATGAAAGAAGAGTGTGAGAATGTGTGTGGTGCTTTGAGTTGTTTTTGTAGGGAGGGAAGTAAGTAGGAAATAATGATTTTGTGACACATTAGGTGGGGACAGGTCAATCAGGTAAACTAGGCCCTACTATTTTTTATTTATTTTCACAAATATAAAAAAATACTATTGCAATATAAGTAGATAACTCGATTGATGAGTTAAAGAAAAATCGGTAATTTGATAGGTCATTTGGTTGAGAGTTTGTCTCTTCAACTTTGAGGTATTTGATTCAAGACTTAGACACCAATTTTTTTTCTATATGCAAATGTTATTAATATTAGTAGTTATCTTAATTTTTTTAGGATCACAGCTGAAATCTTCATCTTCAAACTCCTTCAATGTATCATATAGATAAAAGAAAGAATATTCTTTTACTAAACATGTGTTTGATTGTGCGATGGATTATACTTTCGGAGACCCTTTTATTTTGAAAATGAGAAACTAATGATTGTGGTTTCAATAAATCATAGTCAATCAATCAATTGAATGACTCTAATATAGTTACACATATATCGTGATGGTTAGGTAATTATTGTTGATTGACTATGTAAAATATATTTATGTAAAATTTGTTCATGTATTATTTTATTATTTTTGTTTTGAATTTTAGTTTACATTTAGTTTGAAAAGAACTGTTTGAAAAAAAGAAGAAGAATTTTATAAATATAACATATCTTTTTATGATATTCTAATGAATGTGGTGATAAACTAATTAAAGAAGAAATCCCCTCTCATTATTATGTATAAACAAATTCCTCTCGTTTTTTTTGTAGACCCCTCTCATTATTGTTACAAAAATAAAATAAAATTTGTCTCATTATTGATTAACATTGAGTCAAACACAATTATTTATTAACAATTATTGCTTTTTATTTTTGGTAATATACATAATTTCTATATCACTATTTAATTTTTGAAAGAATATAATTTCTTTTTCTTTAAAAAAAAAAAATATAACCTTTTTATTCAAAAATAAAGAATTTAATTTTAAAATTGAAAAATTAAATATTATATAATTTTACATTTTAACATAATAATAATATTTTTATACATAATAATAAAGAATTTAGTTTAGATTTTATTTGATTTTATTAATTAGTGTTTAAAAGAATATGTTTAGAATCCCTAAAAAAGGAATATGTTTAAAAAAAGAATATGTTTAAAAATTGATTGGACTTGAGTCATTAATGAGATTCAACTAAGGTTGAATACATCGGATGCTTCAAAGTTTAATCCTTGACTCAGATAATTATCAGTCATTTTTTAGTTACCTTTCAACTAATTTCTAAATTGTCAAAACTAATTCCTCTAATAAAATCAGATGATTAAGAAAAATAACAATAGCTCCTTAACATTTTAATTTTTTATTCTTTAAATTTTATTTAGAATATATGTATATATAAATCAATGTCTACCATCAATGTCTTTGCTAAAAAAAAAAATCAATGTCTATCATCTTTAGAATGAGTAATTTACTTTGTAAAATAAAATAAAAAGTATTAATAAATTATGAATTTAAAAAATTAATTATTAATTTTTTTTATAACTAAAATATCTTTATTCTCTAAAATATAGTAATGTATGGAAATCATGAATTGAGTCAATTTTTTGAAGAAAACAAAATATTCCTATTCTAGTAGTAAAAAAAATTACCTCGAGATTGGGTTGTTTAATTTGCTTCTATCACAAAATTTATAGAAACATGACATCATTAAAATTAAGCCAGTAGTATACCCTTAAACTAAGAAGTATGTATTTTCTTTGATGTTTATATATTTAGATACTATAAACTCTTAATCGTATAGAAACCCAACACCTCATATTTAGGCACACTCACATAAACTAAAAAAATTAAAACAAAACTAATTTAGTCACATAAATTAATATCATTGAATTTCATTCTCTTTTAATTTCTCCCACTTTATGTGAATGTACCCAAATCTTTTTGATTTAGGCTTGTGATCAAGACTCTCTCTTTGGATACTAGTAGTAGTATTTTTTCTTTAAAAAATGAGTCAAGTGAGTGTCCACGTAGTGGGTGTAACGTGTGTTGGTTGATTGAGTTATAAGACAAGAATTCCACATGTGCTGTGGGATACTTTGAAAGCGACGCTTTTTAGAGATGTGGCTCAATTGGCGGTTTAATAAAAGATTCTTCCTTTTGAATCTGTGACTAACTTGTAACTGTAGTGTACTGTGTGGGCAAAATATAGCCTTCAAAGATAAATAATTGAGTTCATATGATTAACGAGTTTCATCAAAAATCGAATTGTTTAGATAAACAAAAGTATAGTTATTAAATAAAATAATTTTTAATCAGATTTTATATTTTTTAATCAAATTTTTAATTGACTCTCACACCTTAAAAACCAAGAGTTGTGGCCCAAGAAAAGTAAACACTTCACATTTTTGTGATTTATCTTTGAAGTTGACATCTAGAGAGAAAACTAATTTGTTTTTGATTTCAAGAAATCTAACCAACAATGAAACTTGCACACATAAAAGTAAGATATTGATTATTCAAACTTGCATTTTGACATATCAAATGGCATTGTAATATTTTATCATCTTAGTTGTATTTACAGAACATTTTAAAATTAGATTTATATGTGTACGAGAAAAACATTAGATTTATCACTTATGTTATCTTAAAAACGGAATTGGTGATAGGCCATATTCCTAAAATACAAAATAGAACTAAAAAAAGAAAAAACAAGGAAGTAACAACATGTGGTTTATAGGTAAAGAGAGGGAAATTTCCAAAATTATGACAGCGAACAATGTATGCATAAATAGTTAAATGTACATCTGTCAAAGGAGTACTTATAATATATTTTCTTTTTGACAAAAAATGTTAAAAGTTGTCTATGAAGAAAATAAGGGTGGTTGAAGGTATGAATATTAATATATATTTATAATTGATTTTGAATGAATTAATTATGTAAAATTGATTTTGGGTAAAAGTGAGTTGAAAGTAAATTGATTTATTTTTAGAGGTATTTATGAAAAAGTAGATTTAAGGATAAATTTAATACTAAAATCAACTGTACAATATAAAAATTACAAATTCTAATTTCAAGTTACAACCTCTAGAAACATTTGTTGAGTTTTGACCCAAAATTAGAACTAAACACATGCTTAATGTATTGATATTACGATGAATGTGCTAGAACACGGTAACTCATCGTGATATTACAAAAGATACCGTGAATCTCTTTTGAAAATTCATAGTAAATCGTCGTATCAAATATATGTTATGAATTTTACTCAATAAAAATTAAGTGTTAAATAGAGTATTCATAGCACTCCTCCTAATATCGTTGTGCATTACAAGCAAACATTGGAAATTTGGAAACGTTTCTTGCACATATTGAGCAACATAAAATTAGAAGGGACAAGCAAGTGGTGCACATATTGAGGAAAAGATGAGTATTTTTAATGCAATAAAATAAATAAAATAATAGTCATGCTCAAAGTATGAGCCCAACAGAAAGTTGAATCTGTTGCAACCTAGTATCACGACAAAAGTGTATGTAATATACTAATGTGCCATATGAAGATGCTTATGTCTATGCAAAATATCTTCAGCCTCAGTGTTTGTTTGGATCTTGATATTTTCTTAGTAATGCTTATCACTCCCTCCGTATCATTGTTAAATGTATCATTTAAGATTTATCCACAATTTTAAAAATAATTATTGAATATACTCGTTTATGATAAAGAGAGTTTTATTGAGTGAATTATCCTTACTATTTAAAGTAAATTATAGAGTACCAACCAAAATTGCATCTAGCAAGATGAATTAGAATCTCACAGGTCACAACGTCAGGAACCAATGTTTAAATCTCACATGAGAAAGATATGATTAACTCTACTAAACGTGTAGTTTGCCATACAATAAAGAGTGTCCTATCGATATTCAATTTCTAATGTATTGAATACATAAATTTTCATGAAAAACATATTAAAGAGTGTTCTTAGGACACTCGTTAGTATTTTCTATAAATATATTGGTAAGAATATAATTGTTGATTTATTTGTATTGACAAATAATATATATCAAATAAATATTTTAAACATGAAACTCAATAAGACAAAGAGAGCAACATAGAGGGTTATGTATATTTCTATTCATAAGTAGTTGATTAATTTTGGTCATTCAAATTTTAATTGTTTAAATCAAACTTTTGTTCCCCACATATGTGAAAGTTTCTTCCTCTATTGTAAAATGAGTTACTCCATTTGGAGAATTAGAAAGAAGAAAAGAATGAGTTTGAACTGCATCAAATCTCCATCAACATTCACTTCTCTCATATTATTTTCCATCTTCCTTTCTATTTCCTTACAACTTTAACTTCACTCAAAAAGATAAAAAAAACGATGTTTCCCTTTTAGCTTCACATTTTGCCCTATCCTTAACTCATTTCATTCACAACTCAAAAACAAATCATCATATCCTAATATTGCCACAAAAAGTGAGGAGTCATACAATGCAAACAAGACAAAACACGTTTGTTTCTGTATAGTGGATGGATGGCATGTTAATGAGGTCTTTTACTTCTTTTATTTTTCTTTTTAATAACAAGCAGACAACTGCAAGAAATATTGATTAAGTTGACACATCACATTAAGCTTCAAAACAATATTGACCTCAAGATATAGAGACTCGTGATTATTTATTTTTTTAAACATGAATTTCCATTTTTTAAAATAGAATGTGCAAAATGCTGTGGCTAGAAGTAAATCTTTAACAGAAGTACTACAGTAGGTAGTATGTCTTCTCAACTCTGTAACAACAAACAGAACAGTCAGCTTCCAATCTAAGGGGGAGCACAGTGACCCCTCTAAAAACTTCACTTTATAATGCAATAATATAGTACTTTGTGTGTGCCCCTCAAGTTTTTTAGTATCTAGGATCAAAATTTTGTGTGCCCCCCTCCTGCTTTTCGTAACATTTTTATCATACTAAAGTAGGTCTCATAATTTTTCTGGTCAAGTTTTATCAATAATGCTGTGTTGGCCTCACTTGAGCTAGACTTCTGCTTCCAAGATCAATTGTTTTGGTAGTTGCTCACTTGTGATAACAACAATTCAATTCAATCAACTGTACTTCACATGTTCTATCTACCAGATGAGTGGTGCTCAAACTCATGATATTAAATTCCACTAAATGCAAGAGCATAAACTTTTAAACATAAACAATAAAAGTTTGATGTCAGATTGATAACCTGGCAATAATGACGCGGTAGTTCTTGTCAGACGTGCAATTGTTGAGGTTCAATAATGAGAAGCTAGGACAGTATTGGTCGATTTTCTTTAACAGAAAACGTACAATTATTGGCCGCGAGGAATAGGACAAGTATGTCCGTATTTGTAAGGATGGACTAAAATGAGGTGCCAGATCCACATATTCTGGGAGGACTAGAACCGTGAATGGAAAGGTTTATCTACTCTTCCAAATTGTGTCTACTTAGATGTATTGTTTTCCTTGTCATTATTAACCTTGATAAATTCTACAACTAAGCTTGTCAATTCATCTTGATGACAAGTATATTCAATGCCAGCCCCTTCTATGATGCGCAGTTCATGATTCGATATGAACTTAGCAAACTCTAAAGCATCTTCTGCGGGTATAGTTTCACCCATGGATTCTGAACTGTCAACACCCTGTTTCAGTATATATCATGTGACTAGTAGCAATAACAGAAAAACACGAAGAACCGTTTAATTTCAAATTTTATGAGAGAGATGCATGATATATTGATATTAAATGTAATCACAAACCTTGCCAGCAATTTCAGGGATTGATAAGCAGGCAAGATGGATTATAGTATTTAGACGGTCCATTAAATTTTCTTCAGTAACATTATACGTAATCTTCCCTACCATAAGAAAAGGTATTTGTCAATCAGACTGACTGAACTTGAAGTATATTGACAAGAAGCGATATTACTATTCAACACTGACAGAGATCATCAGAACCATGACATGGCAGCAAATGAACAAAGAAGCGAGAAAAAGTTGACCAAGATATGCTGATTTGTGTAATCCACAAATGATAGATGATAGACAAATATTTACATTTCATAGATCGTCTATTTTATTTTTAACATCTATAAATCGATCTTATTTAATCCTTTGTAAAAACAATTCACCCAAGTGACGCACCATTCCTTTTGCTAGGCTAAACCGGCCAGATATATCTGACAAACATTACATATATAACTTCTTTATAACACTAAACACCCAATACTCGAGACATGTCAATACTGCATTTACCAGCAATGCCATTACATGCTTTCTCCAATGAAATAAACAAAAAGTAAAAGATTAAAATCTTCTCTAAACTTCCATAGTTCTTCTCAGCAAAAAACACAACTTCAATAAATTACCTTGTAATAATTATACCGAGTCTACAAGACACACATGTTACATTATGAGGAGAGAAAACAATTCCAAACTTCCATTGAAATATCCCTTATAAGTTGTCTGTTCAGTCCATTACAAAATTCAGTTTCAAATAATAAGCGTAAGTGCATAACAGTAATCTGACCTTCACTATGACCACAAATTGCGGTAATTACATATTTCTCATCATGGAAGTGTTGGACTATAGCTCACAGGTCTTCAACTTCTCTGTAGTATGTAGTTACCCACTGAAACGAACCTTCACTTTCCCTAGAAGACAATATAATGAGTTATTAGCAAAAAAATCAATAATTCAATATTACATTATTTATGTTCAATTTTATAAAACAGGTATACCCTTAGATTACGTTACCTCCAAGTTTAAATTGTTTATGCATTCAATATTGTAAAAGACTGGTCACTTGGTTCCGAATGAGGCTTCATCAGTTTCATTCCAAGTTTATTAAAAATAGAAGTAAGCCATGAATGGAACAAATGTTATTTGCAATCTATGGTAATACACAATCTGTTTAGTTGTAGAAGTAGACTTGTATCGTTAAGGAGGTTTATTTGACACAGAAACTGATTTATGTTAAGATTTGGCATCCAGGTTCTGTCGGGAATAAAACACGTAGAAAAGATGTGAATTTTCTTTAGTAGATTTCAAATTTTAGTTCAAGAGTTCACTTTTCGTTCACCATACAACTTATTCGGTAGAAGATGCGAAATTTATTTAGTAGATTTCAATAAAAAAATCTTGTTTCCATCATATAAGTTCCAATTATAAAAGTATTGTCTGTTTTCTGTCTAGAAACATGACATTTTAGCAATTCATATTAAAAACTTAATAGTCTCACAGAAGCAACAATCAGCAGCATAAGGAGCCAGGAAATGGAAAGAAAAAAAAATCATTACAAAGAATTTTAATTTAACATATATTACATTTTTTTTTGCTCCAAACTAAGATGAATTCCAAGGCATAACACAAATTGTTATGTAGTACAAATATCCATTGCCACATAAGGAAATCAAACAGACAAAAACTAAACATTGCACTATATCCAACACTTCAACTATGGAAAATGAACAAAAACAAAATACAAAAATCTATAAAACCTCAGATGAACCAGTATCAGTAGTTTCTTTCTTACCTATCTCTTGAAAGGAAATCACGCTAAACAATTTGCACATCAGTTATTCTTTCCTCAAAGCCAATGATTACCAAATTGCCAATGACAGAAAAATATTAGGAAGCATCACTCAAATTCGTTTCATCCATGAGTATTAACAGCTTCCCAAACTAAATTTCTCGGAATCGGTTTAGTAAGATCCCGAGCTTGCAAAGCAGCATTCCTCAACTTCTGAATGGTAAGTAGATTGGCCTTCCAGAAAGACACACAATTGTAAGGAAGGTTATGTTTTTTGCACAGATCCTTAACCAAAGGTGAGACTTTCCTTAGACTACACCGTGGTAGCCGCGGAAACAGATGGTGTTCAATCTGAAATTGCAAACCACCATGAAACCAATCCATCCAAGAAGGAGACTCGACATCAAGACTCCCACTAGTTTGCTTCTCAAACCAATCATGAGATGTTGGTTGACCAATATAGACACTTGCAGAAAAATGATTCAAAGTGAACTGAACATGTTGAATACCAGTCACAGAAAAACTAGCAATTACAAACAAAACCCTCTCACCCCAATTAGGTAAACAAGAAACCAACAAAGGGTACCAAATCCAAAACACAAGCAAACCCAAAAGTTCTATGTTTCTATTGGGAACTTTCCTATTAGACAGTAGCAAGAAAAAAGATTGAGCAAACAAATTGAACCTAGCTAAACACATACCAGGATAATAACTCCAATGTTGGTAACTAACCAAGAACCTAGCAAAAGAATCAAAGTTCATCTTCCTATCATGAAAACAAGAAGTGAGTGAAGTAAAGAACTTTGAAGAGACAACAAAAAAGGGTAAATGTTGAAGATCAGGGTCAAAATCAAGACTATTACAAGCAAGGTGGTGTGCATTGTGGTTCCATTTCCACCACTCCATGCTTATACCAGAAAGAAAATTTCCAGAAAGGATCTGAACAAACCAGTTCCAATTACGGTTCGCCATGATCTGATAGTGACAAGAATCATGACTAATCCAACCACTTTGAATCCACAAGAAACCCATTAACCCACCATAACACACGCGCACACACGAACTATCAGAAAACAAAACACCACAAACACTGACACAAAGCATAACAATGATTAGCGAAATCATGAGTAAAACACCACATCCTTTATATTCGAAGAACCCCATCTCGGTCAGTTCGGACAAGAGATTCCGGTAATCACGGGACACATCAGAGACGGCGTAGTCACAGAGGTAGCTTCCGGTGAAGAAGGTGTTGAGGCAGTTGTAGGCGGTGGGAGGGTGGAAAGCAAGGAATGCTTCGGTAACCTCTAGGCCAGCAAAGCTGAGGAGGGGGAATTCGCCGCCAGGATGGAGTTTGGCCCATTTAGAGACGTTGTATATCTTGCCGTCAATGGCGATCCATGCGTCGCCACGTTTGTTGTGTTTTTGGAGTTCTTGCAATGAAATGTAGGTTGGTTTTCCCAACAGTTCATTTTGCGGCATTGTACATAGAAAGAAGAGAAGATTAGTGTGTGGGTGTGATTGCTGCTTTCAGTCTTTTTGTAGAGGCAAGTAGAGAAAATGTAGTGTGCATGGACAAGTAGGCACGACGCACAACTCTCTCCTGAGGCTGAAGGAGTGCTCCTCTCGTCTTGAAGTCACAGTCTAATCTCCAGGCCTTCACATTTTTGTGACTGATCCTTTAAGTCATATTCTAATCAGAGGGAAAGACTAACTTATTTTTCTAACCTATATACATAGAACTCAAAAGAAATAAAACAAGTTGTCTGCAAAGAAGATAAGGGCGATTGGATGAATGAATGAATATTAGTCATGTTGTGCACCATTAGAAATTTGAAATGTTTGTTGCACTGGAATTAGAAGTGGCAAACAAATGGAGCACATATCGAGGGAAAGAACTGTATTTTTAAAAGCAATATAAATAAAATATGAGCCATGCTCAAGGTATGAGCCCAACAGAATATTGAATCTGTTGCACCCTAGTATCACGATAGTTTTTATAATATGCTATATGAAGATCTTCTTCAAAAAAAATATCACTCCATCTGCAAAATTGTTAAATATCACTTAAGATTTTGAATTTAATTCATATAAACTATCGGTGTAAACAAATTTCACATTATCAATCAATCGCAACCATCAGATCATTTTAAATGTTAGACTTTTATCGTAACAGCTTTTAAAGTATAAATGAATGGTTGTAAAGTGTTGAGTGTAAAACTTTTTAACTAAAAGTGCATGAACATTAAACTCATCCTTATTAATAAAGTACATAGTAGAATATCTTCTAAGTAAAACTTAGTTGGTAGCTGCAGGGAAGTTGAATGCATGGGATGGGTTCCAGCCTAGAACTTCCCACTTCTCCATACATCAAGTGTGTGAGCTTAGTCACTAAGTTACTTGAAAAGAAAAAAAAAACTAAATAGTAGAGTAGTAAGATGGATTGAGATACAATAAATGAAGATATTTGTTAAAGGTATAATTAATGATTAATTGGTACCGGAAACTGACAAATAATGAGACAAATATTTGAGTGAAGACTCATTTTAGTCGTTGAGAAAAACTGTGGAGACATCACTGAACTTCCTTCTTAGATTGACACATGTAATTGTTGCTCTACAACATTTTAACCACAAAAACATTTGATATCAAGTATCAACAACTCTATGACTCCTCCGTCCTTGTCAAGCTTCTCTACACATTGATCCACAACTCCTCCCTCTTGTTGAGCTCGAACTAGTTCCATTGACTGACCCACCAGCCATGACTGAAACTAACTTGATTGATTCTACAATTTGAAAGTAAAGAAGTTAGAGAAGAGATGAGATTAGGGATTGGAGGACTATTGAGGTATTTAACCATAACAAATTGAACATTGAGGGACTAAATTGTCTTTATATAGTTTGAGGAGTACATTGATGTTTTTTCGTAGCTTAACAAACAACTAAACGGGTAAATTAACAGCAGACTAAATAGTTGGATGGAGGAATAGTTTAAAGACATTACAATATGTTTAAATAGTTTAGAGACCAATTTGGAGAAAAAGTGTTAGTTTAGGGACCAAATTAACTATTTAATCAATTAAGTTGTGGCTTGTTAAGAGTTTCATTTTTTTTCCGGATGTTTCTTCAAGACATTTACCGACACTAAATGTAAGCACCTCTTTCAATTAGAATTCAAACTTTGATTACCATATGGTGTGTAGGCCAACCCCCATCAGACAATATAAGTGGTTATATGTGAAAATTTATTCCTTGTTGAAAAAGTGAGTTACTCCATAGAATTAGAAAGAAGAAACAGTAAGAGTTTAATATCAGATTGATAACCTGGTAATAATGACGCAGCAGTTCTTGTCAGATCTGCAATTGTTCAGGTCCAATAATGAGAAACTTGGGCAATATTGGTCGATTTTCTAATCTTTAACTCTGACAGCCAATAGTTATTGGCTGGCTGGTGGGCACTTGAGAAGTGAGAAATAAGACTGAGTCTCTCCATTTTTTTTATTTGTAAGTAAGATATATTAAAATGAGGTACCGGATCAGCATATTCTACAAGGACTAGAATCGTGAATGGATAAGTTTATTTACTCTTCCAAATTGTGTCTGCTTAGATGTATTGTTTTCCTTATCATTATGAAACTTGATAAAACCCAAAACTAAGCTGGTCAATTCATCTTGATGATAAGTATATTCATGATCAGCCCCTTCTATGATGTGCAGTTCATGATTCAATATGAACTTAGCAAACTCTAAAGCATCTTCTGGAGGTACAGTTTCATCCATGGATCCATGAACTGTCAACACCCTGTTTGAATCAAGTGACGAAGAAGCATTTTATTTAAAAATTTTAGAGAAAGAGAGATATATGTTATTAGATGTAATCACAAACCTTACCTGCAATTTTTAGGGATTTTTAAGCATGCAAGATGGGTTATAGTGTTTAGACGGTCCATTAAACTTTCTTCGGTAACTCGAAACACAATCTTCCCTGCAACAAGAAAAGGTATATGTCAATCAGAATAACTGAAACTTGAAGTACATTGATAAGAAATGAAGGCTGTAGACAATGTCTTTAGTAGCTTTTAGCAATCAAGTAGTATAATGTAGCTCATGAGGAAGCTGACAAGGATGATGACAACATTGGAATGAACAAGCAACATATTGATGAGAGATCACCATTCAATGCCAAAAATAGAGATTATCGGAACCATGCAAGCAGGCAATTCACCTTTTTTTCATTTTTACATAAAGTCAAAATGTTCATGGCAGCAAATGAACAAAGAAGCAAGAAAAAGTTAACCAAGACATGCTGATTTGTGTAATCCCCAAATGATAGATGATAGACATATAGAGGAATAATTTCATTTCATAGCTCACCTCTTTTATTTTTAACATCTATAAATCCATCTTGCCTGATCCTTTGTATAAAATTTTCGCCCAAGCGACTCTCCATTCCTCTTGCTAGGTTAAATCGGCCAGATATATTGACAACCGTATGAATATCCTTATATTTTGAGGCATATAACAGAACCACATTACCCCCTGCAGAAACTATCATAGTGAGTGTGAATTGCACAAAAATTGAGGATTGTGAGAGACTTGTATAGGGAAAACTTTAACACATTAACAAAGAATTTCAGCTCCATATACCTGCAAACGTACAGGTACAAAAGACTACATTCTCCACTAAAACTGTATACAATTATTTAATATATATTCAGTTTAATCATGTGAACTTGGTCCTCTTTTTAATATCAATATTCTCTAATAATTTCTAAAACATTTTCAGCAATAAATTGTACATGTCCCAACCATATCTCGGACAGTTTTCCATCATATTTACCCATAGATCAACGCTATACCAAACTCTGACAAACATTCTATTTTAACTTCTTTATAACATCAACCATCTAATACTCAAGACATATATACACTATGTTTACTAACAATGCCATCCCATCCCATGGTTTATCCAAAGAACTAAAAAAATAAGAGTAAAAATCTAAATCTTTCTCTCTACTGGTTTTATAACAGTGTTATTGATGGCGGAAAGCCAAAAATCAGCCATAAAATGCCATGGCGGTTGTCAAAAAATCCGCTGCCACAATCCGCCATGGCCAATATTTGACAACACTGTTCTATAAAACATACAGTTTTACCTTTATTACTAACCCATGTACTCAAAATAAAATATTTTTAGTGATTTCCATAGCCTTTATTTAAGAAAAGTTGGACAGTTTATTTTACCAAAATCTATTACATTATCATGAGAAAAAACAATTTCAAACTGCCACTGAAATATCCTACATAAGTTGTCTGATGAGTCCATTACTAAATTCAGTTTCAAATAATAAGCATTAGTGCATAACAGTAATCTAACCTTTACTATGACCAACAATTGCCGTAATTACATATTTCTCCTCACGGAAGTGTTGGACTATAGCTCGCAGGTCTTCAACTTCTCTGTAGTAGTTACCATACTGAAATGAACCTTCACTTTCCCTAGAAGACAATATAAATAATTTATCAGCAAAAAATTCAATGAGTCAATAATAAATTATTTTTGATCAATTTTAGAACAACAGGTATGCCCTTAGATTACCTTACTTCCAAGTTAGAATTGTTAATACATTGAATTTATAAAAGACTTTTCACTTTGTTTTGAATGTTGCTTCATAAGTTTCATTCCCATTTTATTAAAAATAGAACAAAGCCACGAATTGTAGCAGTACACCGAATTTTACCACGTGCTTTAAGAAGGTTTCTTTGACACATAAACTTATTTATGAAAAGATTTGACATCCAGGTTTTGTAGGGAATGAAGCACGCGGTCAAGTTAAGAGGGTTCCCTAACAGATATATATCGAGGGATTGGACAGCTTTGCTCCATTGAAGTTTTCTTCTAATTTTTTTATTGTTTAATGTAATAAAGTCATTTAGGAGAGTTAGTCTATGACAGAATTTTGTTTTTTAAGAAGGACTCCTCAGGTAACATTTACAACCAGTCAAAATGGGATCGAACAAACTAATTTGTTATGTTCTCTTAGTCTTAGGGTATGTTTGGATGGAGGGGAGTGTTTTGGAGGGCTAAGTCTAAACAAATTGAAAAAATATAACATAACAGATGATCATAAAATATTTCAATGAACTTATTTAAAAAAAAAAAAAAGAGCAACCCGATGCACTAAAGTTCCTTCATACGCAAGGTCCGAGAAGGGGTCCCACCATTTTGGTGTATTGTACACAACCTTACCCTGTTTTTTACACAAGAGGTTGTTTACAGGACTTGAACCTGTGACCTTTCAGTCACGTGACAACAACTTTACTGTTGCGCCAAGACTCCTCCTTATTTCAATGAACTTATTTATTTAAAATAAAATAAAATTATAGCTTCCTTAATTTTGAAAAGAAAAATAAGTCATCCCCTCCAAAATTCTCTAATATTCTTAGCCTTTTGTCCAGTTTTCTTCTATTATATTATGTTCTAACTTGTCTACCAAACACTCTCTTATCCCCTACATCCTCATACTATCTTATCCTCCAAATTCATTGTAAGCTTCTGCTCTATGTTTTGTTGAATATGCATATAAACATAGATACTGATTATTCTTTCAGTTCATGTTACCACAAAAATCTAAATAAATTAGTAATTCATCAATACTCTGTTTTTCCTAAGCAGAGGAGCTTACCCATTTCCGGCAAAGTCAAAGCGGAAGGCGCCGATTCCATTTTTTTCCAGAGCAGCAGCAATGTTCACCATGGGGATCCTTTCCTATAGATCATTCAACCCTTTAGTTCAAATCAACCAGTTTCAACATTCATCATACTCATGCACTGATAAATTATTACTATTCGGATAAACAGTTTAATTAAGCACTTATTACATAAGCTCTCGCAAATAATCTGACAAGTGCATATGCAAGTAAATAAGCAAAAGTAAGTTAATCCAAACAACTTAATTAGACTGAGTATTAATCTAAACATGGTTGATTTATGAAATTAGGTTAACGAAAAATGGGAAGAGAATGATGCGAACCTTGGAAGATTGAAAACCATGGCAAACAATAACAAGTGATGTGGAAGAAGCATTGTGTAATATACCAAAGAGATTTTCACCGTGGTGGTTTCTTACCGTGATTTTCCTCTGTGTAACAAAATCGGCCATAACACTTCAAAATCAACCAACACAATTCAGAGTTTGAGATTCAAAAATTTGCGACATTTTATTCAATGAGAACTCAGAATGAAAGCCTCTCAGCGGTATAATTTTTTTTAATTGAATAAGAATAATTGATACCTTCCTTATTCAATATAAATAACTAGGTTTAATAAAGTTCTATCAAAGGTCTTATTTTATTTTATTTTTGACAAATCAAAGGTCTTATTTATTGAGGAAAGTAATAGAAAGTGTAATTTCCGACTCTAAATCAGCATTCATTCAAGGAAGACAAATCTTGGAGAGACATTTTAATCGCAAATGAAGTTGTGGATGATGCTCGAAGGTTAAAAAAGGAGCCGTTGTTATTTAAAGTTGATTTTGAGAAAACTTTTGATTGAGTTGATTGGAAATACTTAGAAATAGTGATGGTAAAAATGTATTTCCACGTCTATTAGTGGAAATGGATAATGGAACACGTTACTTCAGCTTCAACTTCATTTATGGTTAACAGGAGTCCAACTAATGAGTTCAAATCTGAAAGAGGGCTTCAACAAGGCGACTATCTATGAACATTTCTCTTTTTACCAGCAACCGAAGGAATTAATGTGTTGATGAAAGCAACTATGGAGGTTGGCCTCTTCACAGGATACTCAATTGGTCGTTCAAACAGTGTGCATATCAATTTCTCACCTACAATTTGTTGACGGCACTTTATTGTTGGGAGTTAAGAGTTGGGAAACTATTTGTTCCCTGAAAGTTGTTCTTATTCTTTTTAAGGCCATTTTATGTCTCAAGCTCGATTTCAATAAAAATATGTTGGTTTATGGTGCTTCTGTTTTGAATTGTAAAACGGGACACATGCCTTTTCTTTACATGAGGTTTTCTATTGGTGGTGATTCTCGCAAGCTAAATTTTTGGCAACCGCTCCTTGACCGCATTAATAATAAATTGTTGAGTTGGAAGAGTAGAAACCTGTCTTTGGGTGGCCAATTCGTTCTACTGAAGTTTGTCTTGTCTTCTATATCGGTAGAAAGGCAAATCCTGAGTGTTTAGTTAAATTATAACATTGCAGAGCAAACCTAGGTAACAATGGATCCCCAGTAGAAAGGCAAATCTTGAGTGTCCAGTTAAGGCAAATCTGAGAAACGATGGAAATCTAGTGGAAAGGCAAATCCTGACTGCCCAGGTAAAGTGATCAATAATTACATTTAATTTAAGAATATGAACTCCAATGTATACAAATAATTTGTTTAATATGTATAAGAGTTTATTAATTAGTAATATGAATGAGAGGATTTTCTCCATGCTTAGTACACCAGGCATGACTGAGAACATCAAAGTACATTTTATATTCTATGTTACCGAGTTTTTGTGCTTACTATGTTTGGGTGATGTTTTCAGGTTTAAGCTTGACATTGGAAAGTTGAAAAGTATGTTCGAACTACTCATCAACAATTCAATGTAGAGTTTGTTCAGTACCGAATCACTGTCAGGGACACAAAATGATCATTTATCCAACTTTCCACAGTCGTAACTTCACCATGACTAATACTGACTAAATTGCTCCACCACACTGAACCCCCTTCCCCCTCGGCATGCAAAATGCGTCGAGCCCCCGATGTCATACACATAGATCAGTGGCTGATCATAAGTAAAGAGGTTAAAATTGCCTCTTTATAAATAGAGCAAATTATACACATAAACTCTAATCTAATATGAACCCTAAACACTCAAGTCTTCGGAATGACACATTGCGAATAGGACTTCGTCTAAATTATACGCAATAAATAATATACTTTTTGAGGGATATTAAAAAAATAGCTATTAGTATATTTTTTTTTGTTACCATGATAATTATATGAAGTTTCCACCATCGTTTAACGGTGACTACTCTCCAGAAAGAGAAATGATATTTGTACAACCATTTTCTAACAACTTTTTGATAACTTTATCTCTCATACTCATATTATCTCCTTATTCTCTCTCTTCCCTTTTCCATTTCTATTATTTTTAACCAATCAAAAGAGAGAACACCAAAGTTGTCATAGAAGTTGTACCAAAGAGTTGTACAAATATCACTACTCCTCCAGAAAAACCTGTGGGGCAGACAAGTTAGGTTCTCCCCTCCAAACCTCAAATCACATGCTTAAAGGGTTCAAATCCCTTACCACTCGAATCAATCCATTGTTAGTTATTCAATTTATTATATGCAACATTAATAACAACTACGCCTATGTCCTAATTAATTACTCTTATTACTAATAATTTGATTATTGAATATAAAATAATTAATTAAGTGGTATTTTATGGATAAAGACATTAACACCCAATAATTTTACTTAAATTTTATTGCAAAAATATGAGGTAAATTTTATTTAGAGAAATGATATTTGTACATACACTTTGTGACAACTTTTTCTCTCATACTCACATTATCCTTTTATTCTCCCTCTTCCTTTTTCTCTCTCCATTGTTTTTAACCAATGAAAAGAGAGAAAAAAGAAGTTGTCACCAAAAGTTGTATCAAATGGTTGTTCAAATATCACTACTCTTTTATTTATAATTCATTCGGGAGCAACAATTTTTATAAAAAAAACGTATATAAATGTATTTATTATAATTACACTTGGTCAAATATAACCGTTATAATGAGATAAAGAGGTCTTTAGCCAAACAATATCTTAAATTATATAATTACTCCTTCAACTAGAAATGCCAAAATTATTAGTTGGACACGTTCGTCATGATTCATAGTCCGAACCTCATAGTTGTGTGTGTGAGTTTTAGTGATGCATACCACTTCATTTATATACCAAAACAAAATATGTAAGAAAATTTTGATTTTCACTGATTATTTACCAACAGAACCCCAAATCATAGACACCAAGGGCCTTAATCATATCACATTGCTAGTGAGGTCTACCCTTGTTCATACTTCTAGAACATCAGGCACCCACTGTGTTGTGTTGTGTGAAATTTTTTCGCAGCCCACTAAGAAATTGTCTAAATCATTCACATGGTACACAACCATCAACCGCCAGCTGAGGACTACAAGAACCAGGCCTTAGCTGAAATTCGAGTCGTTGTTCAGGAGTTGCGACGCCCGAATGAAACTATGAAAGTGTAGGTAGTGAGATGTAAAAATATCGTGATGTAACACTCTGAACTCCAATTTGATAATTAAATAAAAAATAGTAATTCTCATTTTTTAATAAAATTATTTAATGATCAATTTGATTTCAATTTAATATCCAAATTTTAAATTTTTTTTCTTTCAAAAATTGACTGGGGCGTGTCCTTCGGAGAGTTCCTTGCAAAACAGACTGACGTGATATCACATCAGTAAAAAAACTGTGTAAGTTGACTTTGACAAGGGTTTAACCCCTCACAACTTTTGATAGGGTTAAACCCCTCGCAAACTCCTGTTTCTCAAGGCCTTTGGTGCTTTTCTTAGGGGTTCCTCCCCCGACAAAACTTAGTTTTTATTGTAGTGAATTTGATCCACAAATTGCTCAACATTTTTAATTGCACGAGAGAACAACATATCATTTTGAGTTCTCTAAATTCCTCTGACCACCGCATACCAAACAACAGTTGGTCCTTTTTTACATACCAAACAACAGTTGATCCTTTTTTAGACCGAGGATTAACTCCAAAAGAAGTGAAAATGAAGAACAGGTGAAATAAGAGTAAATAGGCAATTACCCCCTGAAATTGTAAGTTTCGTCAATTACCCTCCTAAAATTAACAAAACTTCAATTACCCCCTGAAATTGCACAACGTTAATCAATTCACCCCCTCTCTCAAATTCTTCTGTTAGTGCAAAACTTCATGGGGTATTTGCAAAACGTCATGTTGACTAACAGAAGAATTTGACGGAGGGGGTAAATTGATTAACGTTGTGCAATTTCAGGGGGTAATTGAAGTTTTGTTAATTTTAAGGGGTAATTGATAAAACTTACAATTTCAGGGGGTAATTGGCTATTTATTCGGTTAGATAAAGTTCCGCGACATTGAAAGCCACCACCCTAACCACCTAAAGAAACCATACTACAGAACTCACAAGTGATAAAGAAGTGGTCCACGGTCTCGTAAAAATTACCACATAAAATACAATTCATCCTGATGCCTCTTGAATAACCTTGCGACAAAGGAGATTAGCATGAGTAAGAACCCTGACCAACAACACTTGCCAAGATAACACAATTGTCATCACTACAAGAATTCAAGGGATTTGTATCTGTCAAATGCATGCCCACACAATGGCAAATTAGTGGCATACATTGGTCTGGCGAAAAAACGAGCCTCGCAAACGATTGTTGCGGGATTAGGCTACCGCAAAACCCATGGATTACATACTGACGGACATGATTCGCAAAGGCAAACCTTTTTTTCTTTTCCATAACGACAGGCACAAGACCGCCACAAATTCCAATATGATGTTTTTTTTATTCCAGAATTAGTGGCGGACCAAGGCCGCGACAAAAAAACTAAACAAAAATTAAAAAAATATTATAACTACAACATTAATTTTTTTAACTATTTTTTCCAAGATTAAATTTATTTTATTACAATTACAAAATTAAATTTTTATTCCATGTCATAATCCAAATCTGGCCCCATTTATAGAAAGTTGCAGTACTCTTATTTGTGAATAAGTTTATCAAAACTGATTATTAAGTCACTTTCGGCACTCATTCATCATCAAAATATTTAAAATATTTTATGAAAAATTATGAACTTTGAACCCATAATTTATCAAGATTATACTAATATTGATATTGATTAATAGAAAAGGAAAATTACATTATACAAGTGAAAAAAAGTACAAATTATGCCTAATTAATAGCAAGTGTATAGATAGATTAATTTGAATCCCTCTTGGGACAAAATTTAACCAATCTCCAAAACATGGAGTATGCATTAGTGTACAAATTAACCTGATCATCCTCACCAAGGAGTTTGATTTTGAATTTGATTTTGCTTACCATGCAAACTCAAAGGGCCATCAATTCCAGATATATTGAACAAGTCTCTTTGAGAAAATGCACCAAGACTCAAAAAATCTCTTGTCATCTCATCATCATTGGCACCACCATTCTTTATAATGTTGCTTTTACCAAATTGGGAATATTGTTCCTCAAAGTTATTATTATCTCTTTGTGTATCAAACATTCCCCTCATGCTCATAGCAGCAGTAACAGCTTCAAACTGTGAATGTGAACTCTCACTACCATACATCACATCATGCAAAAGAGAAGAAGATTCTTCAAAGCAATCAGAAGTTATTGCAGCTTTATTCCCATAAGAAGCCAAACAATGAGAAAAACCAGTAGTTCCTATTTCTTCACGTGAAGGCATAACCATTTCTGAAGGCACGTGAGTTTGCATTAAGTGGGGTCTACAAGGTTCTGTTTTACTCACTGTCGTTACACCTATTTGTGATGCTTTTTGCAGCAAAGCAGTGGCAGACATGTGAGGAGAAGCAGTAGTTATATTGTTGGAGTTGAAAGAATTATTAGGAAACAAAGTTGTAGGGTTAGGGTTTTGAAAATGGTTCAAATGGGTTGGGAGTAACCATAATGGAATTTCTGGTCTTAAATTGAAGTCTTGTTCTTTTTTTAATGATAGTGGTTGAAAACCATGGCTTTGATGAAATTGGGAGTGAGAAGAGAATAGAGGGTTCACTGCTGAAATTGATGCACTCTCCTGTGATAAAACATCACAGAAGGCTCTGTGAGTGATAAAACTGTCCCTTCTGCAATCAAAAATATATTTAAAATTATTTGTTATATTAAATGTAATTTTGTCACAAGAGTAATTTAAATTTCAACTATATACATCATATTATTATTTAACTAATCTGAAAAACATATTGAAAAAATATATGCATTATAGTTTGTTACCTGTAAAGTACACATCAAACACAATATATGAATATGCAATATATTTAAATTCGAGTTTTCTCAAACGATTCAATCTAAAATTGGATAATGAAAGATTACCTTATGGACCGTTTTGAATTGATTTGTATGTCACATTGCACTCACAAAATATTTTCTATGAACTAAAAATACTGTTTAAGCACACTTTTTACTTTTTTTTTGTACTCTCTCTCTTATCTCTTTTTGGATTTTTTGACTCATTATTATTTAACGTACCATGATTTAGTTTGTTTGTATCTATAATGACCAAATTTAAATTAATAAGGTTCTTACCTTGAGAAAAGGGTTCCACAGTCACACTTATACTCTTTAGTGCCACAAATTTTGGAATGAGCTTTCCAATCCGACTGAACTGCATAACGTTTAGAACATTTCTCACACTTCCACTTCTTCTCACCGTGCTTCCTGAAAAAGTGCTTCTTGATTCCAGTTAGGTCACCAAGTGCCCTTGAAGGGTCATGGTGAACACATGTTGGCTCTGGACAAACATATACTTTCTTTCTTATAATTTCATTGACGTTTCTTTTCTTTAGCTTCCATGGCAAATTATGTCCTCTCTTATGAAGCTGAAGATTTTGATCTCTTTGAAAACCTTTGTTACAAATCTCACAAATGAACCTGTTTGTTGCTAAGAGAGTTTGGGGACTCAAGGCTAGCACTTGTGCCTCAGGGTCTGAAACAAAACCAAATGAACAACATTTTTCAGCCACAAATATTCAATGGTAAAACAATATAACATTAATATATAATAGGCTAATTCCCTATAAAAAAAAGTTAATAGGCTAATAATTTAGAGGACATTTTTTTTTCCAACACTTTTTTTTACAAAGAAAAGTAGTAGTCAAGGAGCACCTCATGTGGTGCTACCTATGTGACTATCCATCATTGTGCTATGTTTTTGAAGTTAACAGTGTCGACATGCTAGTGTCATGTCTGGCGACCGTGTTAGAGTTTGTGCTTCATATCTCATATCACAATATATCATCTAAATCCATGGTGCTTCATAACTCATATCTCTTGGTGATAGATTGCACCAATTAAACCCTATCTTTTTTTGATAGGTAAGTGTTAGTAGTTAGTTTGTTAGGGAAGTGGAAAATGTTGAGTACCAAAAACCAAACCCTACACCTCCTATATATAACTCCTTCAGTATATACCAATTTATATTACTGGACTACTCCTTCATGAACAAGAAAATAATATTACAATTGGTGTGATTTTATTACCTGGGTGGCCAGGAAGATTTCTCTTCCTTTTGGCTTGTGGTTCTAGATTTGTTGAAGCTTTTCCATTCTTGGTTGCTGAAGAAGCACTTATTTCACTTGAAGCAGATGTCAAATTTGACATATTTTCATCCACCGACAAACCTTTCATCATCTCGCACTCTAATAATTTGATTATGAGAAAGCAAACTATGATGTGTCTCCAATATATGTGAGAGAGATATATACACACTTTTGTGATAGATCAACTTCTTTTTTCACAAGGAAAGGCAAGAATTGTTTAGATCTTACGGCTCGCTAGAGGCTACTTGCACTAAGTATATCGGATTCTAGCGCAAGTGATTGATGCACATGTCCATGAGTACGGTAAATCTTGAGGTACTGAGTTCGATTTCTGAGTATAAAAAAGTAAAAATAAAAGAGGCTGCTTACTTACTTGAACTTGAAAAGGAAGAAAAAGCTGAGAAATTAAGGTGAATAGATCCCAAGATGGATTTCCTTCAAAGTTATATACACATCCAAATCTAGCTATAGCAACTAGCTAATATCAAGAATTTGGTAAACACGGTCAATTTCCTACTTGGTGTGGAAATTTCAGGATTTGTTTGTGAGTGTGTGAAGGGTAAGAGAGAAGAATATTGTGGATGAGAAATTAAAGGGTTGCTTTGAAAGCTGGTATGGCACGTACAAGACCAAAACACAAAGCCAAAATTGGCTTGTTATCATGAAGTGCACTTTCTGTCTTTTCCTCTTTTCTTTTTCTTTCTCTCTTGCTCAATAATTGCACTACATTATAGCATTATGATATGCATGTGTCTCACTTTAAAACGTTATTATAACTTTATCATATAATATAAATCATTATTGTTTTTTTAGAGGATATAATAAATCAATATTGTTAAATAGTAAATATCTAGCATATTGATTGATTATTGAAGCAAACATTCTCCTCCATAAAAAGTAGAGATAAAGTTATAATATTATGGTATGGTCCATGAGAGATGATGAGGGGCTGATTACTCTTAACTTTTAACATATCTTGGGTAAAAGCCATAAAAACTAAAAAGCAAAACTGCTTTTTCCCTCCTCTCTGTACGCACCCAGACACTGCCATGAATAGTTTGTTATCATAGATTCGAATCAGCAAATAGCTGACAAATTAAGCTCATAGGCAGAATATATACACACACACACACCCCTTAGAAGGAGAAAACTCAATGCATAATATTTAACTTTTAACTCATGACAACTAGCTAAAAATGGGAAACAGATTTAACACAGTTAAGTTACTGTATGTACAGTAATTGATCTAGTGCGTCCGATTGAAAATGAACGACCGAGATCTCACATTGTGTCAAACTATCGAGATTTGGATTGGGTATTATTTGTTGGATATTAAATTCGATTTGGTAGACTAATCAAGTGTTAGACCCAATTAGCTAATAATTGGTGTAGTCCAATAGAAATTTTAGAAAAGTGTAGAACTAGATTGGTAGTATAGAGAAATAGTTTTAACGAGTGAGTGTTTGGATTGGAGTTTGCATTATGTTTCTCACTTCTCAATGCACTTTTGATGTGATTTTTACAAAACTGGAAATGCTAACTTTTGTGTAAACGTGGGTTTGGTGGTTTTCCACCGCTATTCCAAACACATCATTCATGTAATTAGTTGAGAGAACAATGTAGAACTCTCTCTTAAAATATGTAGAATCTTATCTATGATGCGTCTTGAACCCTCCATTCGGCCTATACAAATGGGAGAGCTTGTCATTTTTATAGCAAGCTAGTAAAAGCAAGTGGAAGCAAGCAAGAAACTAAGTCTTCTCTCAAATATTATCTCCTCCTCTATTCTCAAAATCTCACTATAACCGTCTTATTTTCCACCAAAGTGGCATTTAGAACTTTGGCTCTGAGAATAAACTATTCCATAGTCGGGGCGACGGGTAATGAAGCGGCATCCTTCCAAGTTCCACTTCTCAAGGGAGTACATGATAATTGGTGTATCAAAATGGAGGCTCTTCTTAGAGCACATGATGTTTGGGAGGTTCTTGAAAAAGGTTATAAGGAATCACAAGATGAGGATTCCTTAACTCAATCAAGGATAGACATTTTGAAGGATTCATGAAAGAGAGACAAACAAAATCCTCTTCCTTATCTACCAAACATTGAATGAAGACGAGTTCGAGTAAATTTCAAATGCAATGTCTGCTAAAGGAGGCATGGTAGAAACCTTCAAACCTCTTGTAAAGGAGAAGACAAAGTAAAGAATGTGTGTCTCCAAACTCTTAGAAATGAGCTTGAATCATTGCATATGAAAGAGTCTATACATATGACAAAATTATTCCAACCACGATTCAGACTATGGATCTTCTACAAGATTCATCATTAACTGAATCGATGTAAACCACTTGAGTCCAATCACTTGATTGATACTAAATGAATTCGACAAATAAATTTTCAATAGATGGACTAAATTCACACGAGAAAAAAACAAAGGAAGTTAATCCCCAAATGGCTATTGATCTTACTTAACACTAACAATGTTAAGTTAATGTTATTGAAGAAATGAAAAGCAATTTTTTTTTACGACAATTTAGAGTTACACAATTACACTTCTTGTTATTCACATTTTTCACATAAAGTCAACACTAACATAAACAAATCACAAGAATGAAATTAACATAAAAAATGGGATTTAAGAATCATATCATTAATAAGAAATCAAAGGTGTTGTAATCTCTCCCTCTTCAACAAGTTGGCCCTAGTTTTTTCTCTCTAGGTTTTCTCTTACCATTTTTTCATTGAGGGGTGGTTTTGGGTCAATTCTTGACCTGAAATCACCCCTCTTCATCGTTTTCTCTTTATTTCAATCTAAATAAGTGATTCTCACATAGATCTAGGTTTTTTTCTTTGTGATTTCATCATCTAAGTGTGGTGATTTGTTGTTCGTCGTCTTGTGCGGCGTTGTTTGATTTCTCGTCTGCGTGCGGTGTTCATTTGATTCATATTGAAAGATCGATTATTCAATCAAAGATTTGGGAGTCAGCGTTGCAGATCCGGAGGCAATGAATATTCCGGTCACTTTAATTTTATCATATATTTTTGTAGGCATTATGCTGTTATATGCTATTAACTTGGATAATGTGAGTTTGTTCGCAGATTCATCCTTTACGTTTTTAGCGGTGTTGAATGATGTAATCTCTCGATTTGAATGAATGAATATCATTTTGTTTTTGTAAAAAAAAAAAAAAAGAATCATATCATTAATGACCATAACAATTGTTATTAGGAAAATAATATTTTTGTTACATGGCGCTTTTCATTAAGCATCGATGCCCCACTTTAGTTTCATATTTTTTGCAAAATGAAAATAGAGATTTGGCATTATAATAAACCAGTTGATATGACATCACAATGAACCAATTGATTTTAAAATTTTAGCTGTTGTAGTAACAATGAAAAATTATTAACACAAAAATATTCATATATTTCACTCTCAATTTAACAACAAAATTTCTATCCAAAAAAAATTACACAATCCGATCACTATTATAAATAAAAAACAATTTTTCAGATTCATTGAATAACTTATGTATCTGGTACATCAATTCTTCAATAAACTTAAAAATATTTTTTTTCTTATAATAATGAGGTGTACATCACATTCATTTCCTCCAGTTTTTACCATATAATATTAGCTTTGAATTCCCTTTAAAAACAAAAGCTTTGAATTCATCGAATCAAAAAATAATAATGATAGTTCCAAGGATAATCAAAATAAAAACAAATAGTTTTTCATTAACCATTGCAAATGATGTTTTTTTACTCAAACCTCTTTTTTTTTTTAACTTCAAAGATAGATCGACTACTTCATCACTTTCTTCTAATGACGTGATTTTGTTCAAATAAAAAGCATGAACCAATGTTGAAAATACTTCATGCTTCTTAAACTATATAATATTTTTGAATTGCATCAATGTCAAGTCCTTTCATCTTCACCGTTGATTCTATATATCCCTTTAGCGTATGAAGCTCGCTAAGCCTGTCATACACTTGAATTTTTTTATTAAAAGAAACCTCACTTATATCATCCAATCAATATCCATCAATATATATATATATATATATATATATATAACCGGTAATGCTATACATAACGAAATATTTCATCCAGAGGGATTCACGAAACTTTGGCACCGTTGGATTAGGTTTTTTTTATAACAATACATGGGTTGATGGGAAATGGAAGAGGTGGCCCACATGCTTGCTTTACATTGTCCTGAAAATGTCGGGAAGTTTATTTTCGGGAACTTTAGCATTTTCCTTAACACACACACACACATAAACACAATGGCATGCCTTGTAACTTCAGCACGTCACTTGGCTTGCCCAAAAATATTTGAAAGTTCTCTATATCTATATCGTTCATTGAAAAGATTGGAAGGTTCCGAAGGCTAAAGACCTTGGAGTGTTCTCTGTGAAGCCACCCAACGTGCTTCCCTCTCTTCTTTTCTATCGTCTTTATTTGTAGTGAAGGTAGTCTATGATGAGAAAGCATGAAATCGTAATTAGATCAACAGTGAAAAAAATATGGCAGTTTAGTGCATGAGGCTCCCACAAAGTGAAATTTGATGAAACATTCTTTTTTATGCAAGCAGAAAAGTGGTTGCGCCGAACTTATGAGAAAATAAAATGAACCTACTTTGTTTTCCAAAAGATTATCCCATGCTTTGCCACTTAGAACATATCAAATTCTGAATTTTAGTAAATCAAGAGGGGTATAGACCACTTAACTATACAACCAAATTATGCCGGCCCAACCCCATCCCATTTTTCTCTATTACATCACAAACTATGGTTACCACAAAATAAAGATAATAGTTTTTAGCATTACAATCTTGAAACTAATATAGCATATATCTTATTGAGTACTAGCATGCAATGAGCACTGACGTTCTTGTTTGTCTGCTATTCTCAATAAAAACATGAGGTTCAAGCTTAGTGACTTATTGGATCATTATACTGACTTATTGGAATAAACCGTCCATCATTTCATCAGGGTTATGTATCAAAGATCTCACACTAAACTAGTTATGCAACATTTTTAAAGCGATACACGCTTAGGATTTTTCCTATTTAGCGATGATAATTAGTTAATTAAGGAATGTAAATTAATTTACCAAAAATAATTGTATCTTCCATTCTCTAGAAAAATACCACTGTCCTTAGTGCCATTTAACTTCCTAGCACAAACAGTGGAGATATTTGCACAACACCAGTAGCAAATATTTACTTGATATATTAAGTACATGTCTTGAAATACTCCTGAAAATCCATTAGCCTTCTCAAACCAATAAACCGATAAACTTGAAGACGGATGAATTTGCAAGAGTATTTCCAGTTATGTCATTATTAACATTGATTATGATAGATGTTTCATTGACGAATTACTCCATCCTTTTAGTAGTTCTCTGTCAAAACCAAAAATCAATGTTGACACTTAATAATCATTTAATTTGCCCAATCTTTGATGTTGACATCAATTTAAAGTTCACATGAAATGGGATTATACTCGACTCATGGCAAACAAAAATTTAGATGTGAATCATGACCACCAATAAAATCCTAATTATTTTAAGAATCTATGTTTATAGTTACTTACTTGCAATTAAATAACAATGAAAAAAGTTAGTTGAAAATTAAAAAAGATTAAGAAGACATTTTGGAGAAACAATTGTCGTCCCTCAATGGCTCAAATTTAAATTAACATAAATAAATCACAAGAATAAAATTAACATAAATGGGAATTAAGAATCATATCATAAATTATCATAACAATGGTTATTAGGAAAAGAATGTTTTGATTATATGACTTTACATTACGCATCGATGCCCCTCTTTAGTCACACTTAGGATATTTGCTATTTGATATTGTCACAATGGCACCTAAATGTATATGGTAGCATAAGGAAAAGAGTTTAAGCAAATTAACAAGAAAATAACTTGAAGATCAAGTAAATATTAACCTACCATAATTTAATATGGAACAACCAAGACAATGAACAATGCAAGATCAAACTTGAAGATCAACGAAATAAATAAGTAACCAAACTACCAAAATGAAAAACAAAACAAAATAAGTATATGATTTGAGTGTTCAAACTTCAAATATTAACATATTTTTTGCCACAAACTAATTTTAGCACTTACCACGATACAAATGATGATTGACACAATATAAATATGTTCCACAATCAAACTTTTCGCATTGTTTATTGCTTTGATATGGAAATTTGATTTTGAAACCATCATGGTTTTGATCATTGCAATATTGAATGATGGTAAGATAACACTTTCATGTTATTTTAAAATTTTTCGACAAGTAATATATTTAAGTTAAAGTAATAACACTACCATTTACATGTAGGTACCATTACGACAATATCAAAAGATAGAATTAAACCATCTAATCTTCACTAATTGATAATTGGAAAATGAAGGAGATGTTTGCTATCAGTATTATGCCTAGCAATTACATGACACTAAAAACAATGTTATTTTTATGGGCGATGAACGATACCGACTTTGCTCAGTAATCAATTTATAATATTTTTTTTTCAATATCATCACAAACTAGGAGAAAGCCTAAGCATTATTACCTTTAAATATGTTGAAGGACAAGTTTAGAATGAGGTCTTTGAGACATAATATCTAAAAAGACAAACAAATGACAGATTCTTTATACAAACTATGAAGTTGGTGGAAAGATAAAGTAAAATTTGACAAAAACGGCGCACTTGCAATTGCAAAACATGAAGAATAAAGAGGAATTGTCAACAATGAATGACATGTTGAATGGTGAACTAGTAACACCTCACTTATTGAATGAACTACCTGACACAACATTAGGTTCACTTTTATCATCATGAATGCAACATTGTGATCCACCACAAAGGAGATATCCTTAGAAAAAGGCATTCCTCCACCATGATAGCCATCAGGAAAAGAATCATGGTGAAATGAAATGAAATTTAGCGAAGATCTCATCCCACCACCCTATAGAAAGCCACATGATCTGAAGAAAGGTTTGGAAAGTTTATGTTTTGGCAGATGTTATCAAACACATGTCTCCTAATTTTCTTAATATCAAGAGACATATGTTTGATAACACCTGCCAAAACATAAACTTTCCAAACCTTTCTTCAAATCACGTGGCTTTCTCTAAGGTGGTGCGCCAAGATCTTGGCAAAAATTTATTTCATTCCACCATTTTTTTTTTCCGACGGCCACCATGGTGGATGAATGCCTCTTTTTATAAGATATCTCCTTTGTGGAGGATATCAATGTTGCATTTATGATGAAAAGTTTTAACCTAATGTTGTCTTGGGTAATTAATTCAATGAGTAAAGTGTTACTGGTTTCACCATTCAACATGTCATTCATTGTTGAAATTACTCTTTATTCTTCATATTTTATAATTGCAACTGGACCATTTTGTCAAATTTCACTTTGTCTTTCCAACAACCTCATAGATTGTTTGAAGAATCAATCATTGGTTTTCCCTAGTCATATAATGTGTCTCAAAAACCTTACACCAAACTTGTTTTACAACATAATTAAAACTAACAGTGCTTATAAATTCTCCTAGCTAGTGATGATAATGGAAAAAAGGGTTATAGGTCTTTACCCCCTGTAATATAGGTCATTTCTAGTTTTCCCCCTGATTTTTTTTTTGATTTACCCCCTGTAAAATATTTTTGTTTTGATTTACCCCCCTAATAGGCCAAACAAAAACGAAAATTTCTTGAAAAATA
>Ga0315915_1000648_pt1 | contig 37721 bp, 17 predicted proteins | sample MpolbnodulesMG_FD_207738 | JGI IMG/M metagenome (GOLD analysis project Ga0315915, IMG submission 207738) | Medicago polymorpha root nodule microbial communities from Los Angeles, California, United States - branched nodules | ecosystem: Host-associated > Plants > Roots > Nodule | place: USA...
ACTACAATTAGAACACAAATTTAGCACGAATTCAGAGATAAAAACATAACCAAAATCACAAGATCAAATTAGAGCACAAATTTAACATGAATTCAATTAAAAAAAATCATGAAAACAAGGAAGAAAAACATAAACCCTTCGCTACACATATATTTATACAACCCTTATAGTGAATAGAGACTCCTCTCTTACCTCTAGTTTGCCGAATTGATGATTTCCTACGGTTAAATCTCTCTCAAGGTTCTTCTCGCTATGCCTCATTGCCTCTTCTCTCCACAACCCTAGTTTTTCTTTTGCCGCTTTATTTCTCTCTTTCTTCAATCTTTTCAAATTACTATTTGCACCTCTCGAATTTGTTACTATTATTTTCTGTAACTACACCGTCTTACTATTCACACCCCCCTCTAGTTAAATCGTTAAAGCACTACTCATCTCACTAACTACACCTCTTTTCTACCCAATTTTACTAATCCCCGTTCGCACTCTAATTTCTTATTTTCTCTAAGAAACTCTATTTTCTTTCAAAATATTATTTTCTCTCACTCTTTAATCGACTAACCAACCCATCTACTTTCTCCTTACCTATTCTTCCAATAAATACGAATATTTAAATTAATACTACCTAATAACCAATACTAATAATAACATTAATACTAATATTATCTAATAATAATATTAATAAACTAATATTAAAAATTGGGGTGTTACAGAATCCTTATGATTGCAGAAGGAATGGAAGCCTGGAGCAAAAACTATTTCAGAGGAATTAGAAGACATTGGATGCTTATCCACTAAAGAGCACATGAAAAGGACATAGTACAATTGTACAACTACTACCTCCACTACTCCACTCCTAGTGTCTGCAATAGTACAAGACAACAACTATGACAATGCTGGTTATTCTCTATACAAAGAATGGATTTGAAATTGTTCCCTCATAGGACAATAACCAAATCAAGCAACATATCATTCATGATTATCAAGCTTCAATAACGAGTCATTTTGATGTGCTGGCAATCAACAACGTCTCTTTCACAACTCTATATAAAGGAGTGAAGACTTGAAGATTGTAAAAGAGACTCACAACAATTTTACAAGTGGCAAAACTCTGCTGAAATTATTTCACATCAAAGTTCACTTAGAGTTTCTTAACAACTTTCATATCTTAGAAATTCTAGATTCTTAAGAGTCTTATCTGATTTGTATTTGTGAACACCACTGATAGTATATAAAGTGTTCGACCCTCAAACAATTTTCTGTGTAGTTCTGTCTGAATAGAAGTTTTTTGCTTTTGTGCTTGAGCATATGAAGTCTCTTACGTTTGTGCTTGAGCATAGGAAACCTCTTGCTTTTGTGCTTGAGTAGTTTGAAGTCTCTTGTTTTGGTGCTTGAGCAATTGTAATTAGATATTGATTTTAGCGAACTTTCCTTGGAAGTGCAAGGGGGGACATGACTACTTCCGGATTGTGGAAGGAACCTGTATAATTGCTTTGTGTCTTCTCTCTCTCTCTCTCTCTCTCTCCCTCTCTACTTACCGCTACATTTAGACTTTGAACATTGCATCAGACTCTGAACTCTATCAGACTCTGATCAGTGAATTCAGCTTTAGGAGAAGAAAAAGCTAACACAATTCAACCTCCATTCTTGTATTTTTCTCACCTTCGCAGTATCATGCAAATATCCCAAAAGCATGAGCCTGAAGATTGCAGAACCACTATTCTCTCTCATGCACACAATCCAATGCATATATGGAATAACTTTATCCAACAACTTTATGATGTTTGTGCAAAAGTCACAACACATGAATAATGTCCAAAAAATCATAAGGCACACATTGGATAAACTCAGAAACTCATCATACACTCATAAATGATGAACCCAGATGAAGATCATGATGAACATCAACATTCTGATGAAGAACACAACAACATTCTAATGTTCATCCTAAAAAACAAAACAACATTCTGATGGTCAGAATGTTCACCCAGATTTTCAAGTAAAAGTTAGTGGGGCTCAACACGTGGCAAAAGACCCTTGGTCACCTCCAATGGCTACAAGAGCCCAAAAAACTCTATAAATAGAGATCAAAGGCTCAGCATTACTTGCACCATTGCAAAGCATACAAGAAAAACAACTTAAGATTGTTTTGAAGCTTTAGCATCTGAATTGATCATCACTGAGATTTCAAATTGTCTCTTGTAGTGTAAACCAATTCTCTCTTATCTTGTTAAAGATGATTTCTCCCTTCATTCTTCTCTTGTCTGATTTCAATCATTCAAACTCCATACAAATTGTAATCAAATCTCATCTAGCTTTAGGGGTACTAAAGTGTTAGTTTGAGCAAATGTTGTAAAAGTCTAAGTGGGTAACTTAGCAAAAAGGTGCAAGCCTACTGAGGCTTAGAGAATACAGTGTTGTAATTGTTCAGGTGAACAAAGATTGTAAGGTGCATGATTTAAGAGGTTATCTCAAGCATCATAGTGGAAACTCTCACAAGATTGTGAGGAGTGGACTACCCCACATTGGGTGAACCACTATAAAACTTTGTGTGTTCTTTCTCTCTTACCTATGCTCTTAATTTCAGTATACACTACACACACAAACACATTTATTAAGTGTAAGTTCAGATTGTAACCTAAGAAGGGGGGTGAATTAGGTTTCTAGGAATATTGGTTAATTTTTCTTAGTTGAGCGTTGTTGATAATTTTTTCGGTAAATAATGATGAAGGTATGAATGCGGAAAAATAAAAGAGTAAGGAAAGAAGAAAATATACAAGAAAATTATAGTGGTTCTCCTCTAAACCTCAGGGTACTCCACTCCCTTCACACCCAGCGAAAGGTTTCACTATGTAAAGAATCTTTGTTACAAAGCAACCTTAATCCCAAGGCCCCCGATCAATATTTCTCTACACACCAAGATGGGACCCCCACTATCTTTTACAATGATTTCAACAACAATGGTGAGAAGCTTTTTACAAAAGCAATTGAAGAATAATGGTTGTTATGCTTTGATCAATATCACGTTAACAGTAAGAACTTAGTACTCAGAAAACTTCATTATGAATGTTAAAAATGTGGACAAAGTTTTGAAAGCAGGATGATGAAAGTTTGATAAATCAAGTAATATTGAATATGACAATTGAGATTGAAAGTTGCAGTAATAATGTTAAGTCTTTTGTTTTGATTCTCAATTGAATTTACAGAGGCTAAAAAGATGTTTATGAAGCAATGCTACTTTTCAAAAAAAGAAATAGTTGCTGCCAATTTTTGTCAAAAATAGTCGTTGCAATTTTTAGAAAATATCCGTTGAGTATGAATTAAAAAGCTGTTAGTTTCAACGGAAAGAAAAACTGATGAAAATGTATGATTGCATGGCTTGAAAACATTGTTACTGATTGCCTCTTAAAACATGTTTAAGATTTAGCCGTTGAAAAAAAAATGCTAATGCCATGCACTAACAATTTCTAACAATGAAGGCCAACAGTAACATGAATTGATAAAAACAATTCATATGGCTATCAAAATAAATATAGCCATGATTAGTAAAAAAAAAAGGACGTTGACATTCAATGAATAATTTATTAGAATTGATCTTGTCCAAGAATGAGAAATAAATTTTTAATGACAAAAATATTTATGCAATCCCAAAATCAATTATGCCTTTTCATGCAAAAATACTTTCATTCTAAATCACATAAAAAAAATCATTGTGAGTGTGTGATTTATTTTCAAAAGTTTTTTAGGCATTGCTTCATATGGGAACTTAGAAAAAATGTTTGAAATTATTTTATGAGCATACTAAGTTGTTCCATAAGTTAATAATGACAAATCAAAGATAAGGACCATACTTACAAAAATATAACTATGAAGCTAAGTCCCATTATCTTCATTCTTCAACTTTGAGCCTCCATGGACATTTCTTCTTTTTGTGATGTGGTGTTGTTATCATCAAAACCCAGCAAGTCTAAGAAGGAAATCTTCTTCACATTAAGCAGTTTTTGCATAAGAACTTCAGAACGTTCTGAAGTCATTTCACTAACGTAGCTATTCCAAGTAAACAACTTGAGAATTAATTTTAAGTTACAGGATAATTTTTAAAGGGTCACAATTCAAACTTAATTTGTTGTAACTATTTTATCTACTTCAGATACAAAAGTGATAGAGAAGATGAGTTAGATTTAGTGTTTATAGACTATGAAAGATTTAGTGGATTCATATAATCTACCATTGAAAAAATTGATCCATGATAGACCAATTTTTTCATGAGTTCATTTTACACGAAATATTATTGTTTGACCTAAATGTTGGAGGTAATTAGGTAAAGTAACATCCTTAAACATATAGGATGAAAGCTCCACTTTGACATGCATCAAGATATACATAAGTAGATTTTATGCTAACCAAACAAATCAGAGCCGTTGAATTATTTTTTCACGGCTGAGATCGACTAAACAATGTTTTTTTAATTGATTAAAAAAAACCCGGGAACTATCAATTAAAAGTTGAACTAATTTCATTTCAACACCTGGTTTTATTTATTTTCGTCGTTCACTCTGTTCCCGGCGGCAATGGCCGACGACACTCCCGAACCCGAACCCGGACCCGATTCCTCACAACCTCTCAGTCTCCACAAACTATCTTCAATTCGTTCTCTTCTCATAAACCCCTCCACCCCAAAAACCACCCTCTCCCAAATCCTCAAAACCCTAACCCATTCCCAAAACCCCTCTCACCACATTCTCACTCTCCTCTCCCACCCTTCCCTCTCCCATCTCCCAACCACCATCACCATCGATTCCCTCGCCTCCCTTTCACACCTTCCTTTCTCCAAACCCTTCGAACTCGATGATGAGCGATTCATCTCGTTATGCTTCGGACCATCAATTCCGGGTCGGGTATGGATGTTACGGAATGTAGGTTTAGCGTTCAATGTTCGTCCTGCGTTGTTGTTTACCGTGTTGTTAGGGTTTACGAATGATCCTTATCCTTATGTTAGAGCTGCTTCGTTGGAAGGACTTGTTCGTTTGAGTGAGTGTAGTGAGTTCAATGATTTTAGTATGATCAATGGTTGTTATCAACGTGCTGTTCAGCTTTTCAATGATATGGAAGATGATGTTAGACTCGCCGCAGTTCGTGTTGTAAGATCACTTTCCTGGATTGAATTTTTAACATTTTCATGTATTTTGTGTAGGTGTAGAGGATTTTCACGTATTTAAGTTTGTGTTTGATTTTGCGGTGACAAAAATTGATTTTGACTAAAAGTGTGTTGTAGGTTAAGTGACATTCATTTGTAAGTGAGTTGAATGATAAATTAGAGTGTAAAAACTAAAAATCAATTCTAGAATCAAAAGCGATGATTTTTAGCTTTAGGTTAGAATCAATTCTACTCGAGTGCAACCAAATATAAATGTCAAAATCAATTTCACATCTTTAGAATCAATTTTAGCGCTTTCAAAAATGAAGCCAAACACACACTAGGTATGCATAATAATTTATGGATAAGTGCTTGTTAAAGACCTATTTGAATTGACTTATTTGATACTTATTATTGCCAGTGAAACTCCTTGGCAAACCTCATGAAAACAACTTATGACATGCGAATAAGCCGTTTTTAACTTAATAGCGTATGGAAGCAGTTGGACCTTATTTTGTCTTTTGTTGTAGAAATAGCTTAGCTTATACATAAATGCTTAATTAAGTTGTTTATCCAAATAATTTATACCATTTTAGACTCCAAAGTGTGTACATATACCAAATGATTAAAATGTAATTTCTTGTTGATTGTTGAAACTGACGTATTCTCTTCAAAGAAGTCAGTTTAAAATTTTGTATTATGTTTCTTAATGACTATTAAATAGGGATATATTTTTTTTTTCTTTTTCTTTTTTTCTTTCTGTTGAATGGGAGATAATAGGCATAATATAACTCTTAAATTCAAAAAATTGTTTTAAGGAAAATACTATATTTAGCGAACATTACTCTCACGAAAGCATCGCGGTTGACTATATTTGACGGTCACTTGCGTTTTCTATGTGTTTTCTTTTCTTTCCTGTGTTTTTTTTTTCACCCATTGGTATCTTCTTACACAACCCTTCATGCCAGCTTCCCACCTCTTGTCTAACATTCAGTGTTGTGTGTGCTTTAACACCTGTCCATTTTTGGAATTAACTATCAAGTGCCTCAGATGATATTTGTTATATCTTTAGGAAAGGATTATTTATTATTATCTAAACTTTAAAGAAAGGCACATGAACGTAAAAAAAAAAAGGCATATGGCAATTGACAAATAGCTTTTCGTGAAGTACTCGCAAGCATATGCTCGTGGCATATAGCATATCTCTTGTTTTAAAGTTTATAAACATTAAATGAGAAGAGTTTTAGGTAGGTTTGAGCAAACCGATGATTTTCTCTCTGTTGACAATTTTTTCTCCGCAGTGGGTTTCATTGAAAATATGCCTTTTCTTTTTATACTAAATCTTGATTTGGTCTTAGAAAATATACTTAGCATCAAGGTATTAAACTGTGATTCTAAACTGCGATCAAGGTTTAGAAAGTCTCATCACATGTATTTATTTGTAATTTTTCACAATATAAGATATCAAAATTTAAAACCTTGCTTAACAAGTGATATTTATGTTGGTGTTATTTTCATTAAAAGTTGTATACTTGTTGAGTTAAGTCAATGGTAAATGATTAATATTCTGATTTTGAGCTGCTTGTGTAAGCATAACAGTATTTGAAGAGTTGATGGTAGAGTAATTGTTTGAATGATGTGAGTTGTTGTATTTCAGGTAACTTCATGGGGTATGATGTTATCAGCTTCTAATGCAGACATGAAGGCATACTGGGGCAATGAAGTATTTGCTAAGGTATATTCTTTATATTGTGAGCTGCACATGGTTTCGTAGAATCCATGTCAATACTTTTTGTTGTTGAGTATCTGTTTGAGTTTTCATGCATTTATAACAGTTGTTGATTGATAACCTTAATATCAAATATGGCATAATAACATATTCACTTCATGTGCATGTAGCTTTGTTCTATGGCAAGAGATATGAGCATGAAGGTTAGAGTTGAAGCCTTTAATGGCCTTGCGAAGATGGAAATAGTATCTAAGGATTTTCTTTTGCAAAGCTTATCAAAGAGAGTTTCAGGAAATGGAAAGCAAAAGGAAACTATGGATGAGAGCACTTCTGAACAATTTGCGATGTTGGCTGATAGTGTTGCCGGCGCACTAGTTCATGGATTTGAGGATGAGTTTTTTCAGGTAATTTGTTGAATACATCATAGCAATATATTGCTCTTTGTTTACAAAGGTTCATCTTTAAGTTGATTGTAACTATCTGCCTTGATTTCATGACTAAATCATTGTTTGATAAATCATTGTTTGATTTGATTATATGAAAATTAATTACACTATGTTTCTGCTTTACCCGTAGGTGCGGAAGTCTGCCTGTCAGTCCTTCCACAGACTGACAATCCTCTCTGTTGAGTTTGCTTGTGAAGCCTTAGACTTGTTAATGGGTATGTTGAATGATGATTCAGTGGTGGTTCGATTGCAAGCTTTAGAAACCATGCATTATATGGCAATTAATGGCCGTCTAAAGCTTCAGGAAAAGCACTTGCACATGGTATCTTTTCGATCCTTCATTAGTCTGCAAGATCCACCTAATTGATTTTGGTTAAATTATCATTCCCGTCTATGTATGGCGATTTAATGATTACACTCATCTTATGTTCTTGTTTTCTTATTTAGAAGATATATCTTGTTTTCTGTGGTGGGACAATTTTTTTGGGTGGTGGGGGGATGATCTTTTTTTGGTGGCATGTCTTTGTATTTAGAGGTTTTGTGCTTAGCAAGTTATGCTAGTGGCGTTATTGTTTTCCTGGAAGATGATTAGATTATTTACAGCTGTTTGGGTTTCAATATGATGAATAAATTTTCTTACTAGATTTGTAGAATGCTAGATCACTAGGGTTGAAAGACTTGCTTTTGGAAAGTAAAGAATTACTAGTGGGATGCATGGGAAAATTGTTCTTGATGGAAGCCAAAAGATATGATTTGTGAGATTAATTGAAAATTGAATGAATGGTAAACAAAAATAAGAGAGAAGTTTGAATTAGACTCACAAGAAAAAGAGATGTTGCCACTGGTAATCAAATGTCATACCAGGGATTTTGTCTTTTCTAAAAACAATAAATTTGACTTAGTTGTAGACTTTATTCTTCAACTAAAAAATGACCCTAAATTTAATATAAAATCTTTTTTCATAAATAGAACTTAGTGAAAACAGCAGCATGAAAGGGTTGTTTGGATATTATTGAGACTGTTTATGAGCATTGAGTGGGCTTTTCAAAGTGGAATTCTTAATCTATTAAATTGTAGTATGTATTTATTTTGCCAAACAGATGAAATTTTCTCTTGCTGATTCCTGTAATAATGACATTGTCTTCTTCTTTATCTAAGTGGCAATTTGTTACTGATATTGTGCTAATGTTTCATTCATTTTGCAGTTTCTTGGTGCTCTACTGGACAACAGTAGGGAAGTAAGATGTGCTGAAAGGAAAATACTTAGAATAGTGAAACTAAATAATCTGGCAATGTTCAAATCAGCTATTGGCAGACTTCTGGAAAATTTAGACTGTTATGTGCAGGTATTGCTTTGTACTATTTTCCAATTGTCTTTTATTTCGTCAAAAGACATGTAAAATCTCATGTTAAATTTTAAAATTTCAAGATACAAGTGGGGTTTAACCTACAAAATGAATGTGAACCTTACTAGATAAAACTGTTATGGTGAAAATAACAATTTTTTGTTTGGTCATTACCATTTTGTTGGTTTAACTATTGAAAGAGAAAAGGTGAAGTGAAAGAGGGAATGGTCCCGTAGCAGAATCAGTTAAAAGAATTTTTGCTTTTACAAAAGAGAAGTCATAGGGAAATTATCGGTCATATCCCTTTTTCTTCATTTCATATAACATATTGTTTTCGTTTTGTCAATTATGTGCTTCTTAATTTTACTGTCTTTTGAAATAATAGAGCCTTGATACTAAATACAACCACTTTTTTTGTGATTTGTAACTGTTATGTCTCACCTGTCTAATACTACAACTACTACACTTCAGGATGAAGCTGATGTATTTTCTGTTTGCTCTCATCTTGGTCGAAATCACAAGAAATTTGTAGGCTCAATCGTCAAAGAAACTTTCGAAGAGGTGCGCTTGTTTAGAGTATGATATAACCACATATGATATTTGAATATTTCACATTCCAATGAAACAAATGTAGCTAATAGCTAGTCTTTAGGAAGAGTTGCACGGATTAATTTTTTATGTTACTCTTACAGGTAGAAGCAGCTTTTGATGGAAATGTTGAATTTAAGAGTGCAAGGATAGCTGCACTCTCAATCATTTCTATATCTGCTCCTCTATTTAATGAAGATGTAGGCAGTGTACCACCAGTAATGTTTTCTTATGCAGTTACATTGCTGGGTAGAATTTATTGCGCTTTTAGTGATATCATGGATAGGGATGCGCTTTTGGCATACCTATGTGAGAAAAGCAGACCTCCAAGTGATTCTACCCCAAATATTAACCACGGGGAAGGGGATCAACAATTGCCTTTAATTGAAGGTGATACTCCAAATTGTGCTAGCAATGGCGCGATTAATTCCACAATTGGATCAGAAATCATGAAGGAACAAAAAGAGGTAGCCAACTATCAGGTAGAACAACATCAATCAGAGGATAGTGAAGTTACAACATTTGTAAACTACATCCTTGCAAAGTTCCCTGATATGTGGCAAATGACAGAGACAGGTCTTACAAATGAAGTGTTAAGGTCTTTAAGGTAATCAATTATAGTATTGCTTTAGTAACGTTTGTGCCTTGACATTTACTTCGATTTGCTGCATCCAATATTTGTTATTTTTGTATATGTTGCATTTGCATACAAGTTATATATCTGATGTCTGGAATTTGCTTACAGTACACAATTTTGGCATTATAGAGATTATATTTGTGTACCGAGGATACATTGCATATATGATGCAGAGATTCTTGTTATTTAGTGTCTATGCTTGGTTTGAGGACTTGAAACTTAAAATGTTCTGAAAGCTTATAAACTGGTCCTATGGTTGTTTAATTAGCATATATGCATCTAATATTGGCTCTCTTCTTTTCCAATCAATAATGTTGCAGGTGTTTGAAGGATGAATTAGCAACTCTTAAATTTGACTCTCTGGGTTCTGATGATGCTTTGGCATTTACATTACTGTATCTCCGGATAATAAAATTACTTGTAGAAGTGTGGGAGCACTTGTTACCAGGAAAACGTTCGTATTCTAATGGAATGGGAGAATTTGAATTCAAACTACGAAAGCTTGATAGGAGGGTTAAAGAGTTGATGAGTAAGTTTGTAGGTTTGTCTGTAGAAGAAGAATTGAATATCTTGGAACTTATATTAGTGACTTATGTCCTCAGGCTATGTAAAGTTGAAACCATTTGTGTCAATATTACATTCAAGAGGTTGACTTCAATATATTCGTGCGTCGAATCTATCCTTAAAGTAAGGTCAGATTCATCAACCAATTTTGTGGTGGAACTTGGTAAGTTATTACATGAATGTCAAACCACCTCCATCAATGGAGCTTCCTGCAGTCCACTTCAGTTTGATAGATGTCTCAAGCTATTCTCCCTTAAGAAGTTTGTGTTTCATGGAACAATCAGACAATTAAAGGCAGAACTAAGCATTTCCAATAATGATTCTCTACATCCTTTTCCCTTTGTTTCAGGACTACCGGTTAGTATACCATGTGAAATCACACTCCATAATATTATAAGCAAATGTAAGTTGTGGTTGAGGATGAGTTTGGATGATGGTTTAGTACAATATGTCTTTCTTGATTTGGACAATTTAGTAGGCTCTGGAGATGCAAGAAATTTTGTTTTTGTTGCCCCATTTTACAGAACACCAAAAGCTAATTCTTTTACATTGAAGGTTTGTATTAGCTTAGAATGTTTGTTTGAAAATGTTTGTCCAGTCCAAAGGTATGGAGGACCAAAATATGAATTAGTACCACTTTGTAAAGAAAAACAAGTTTATTTTTCTATTGTTAATAAAGATTAATTTTTTAGCTTGGATAGTGAAAACTAGCTCTTGCAAGCAGTGGTCTACATTGTAAATTTTGCATTAGATTGAAATAACTCCTGTTTAGATATTGTTGAGGAAATGTTAATTATTTTGTTACTTCATGGAAACAAGGAAAACAAAGTAGTAAGATATAACAAAACTAACTCCAAAATTTTAGATTCAGTACAAATTTGCTTGATATTTTCTGTAGTTTTTTTATTTTATTTTTTAAAATCTAAACAGGTTGTCCCTTAAAAAAGTAATAGTATTTACCATGGACACACTTGATCTTTAAAATATGTTGTTCAAATATACAGAACAACTGTAGCTTTTTAAAACCAGGACAAAGGAGAATCTTCCTTCTATTCCTGGAATGTTGTTCAACTATTTGTTTTTAGATTAAAATAATCAAAATAATTTGCTGACTTGTACCCTAAATTAATTTTTTTATTAAAAAAATCCAAAAAACAAAAAGTATCAATATTCTTCATCATTTTCATATTCATCATCTTCGGACAAAATTAAAACCCGGAAAATCCTCTTAATCTTTCATCAATTCAACCTGAAAATGTGAAATCGATTTTGAAGAAGCTTTGTGACACAATCTCCAAACTTGATGCAGTATATTGATGATTTTCTCACGCTGCATATTAAACCGATATCTTTCTCCGGTGTGGTGTGAGAATTGAATGGTGAAGAGTAAGAGTTGAGGAACGACTCGCATGGAGGGTGGATAGGAGACGCTCTCATTATAAAACTCCCTTTTACTCATTATTCAATCTCCAATAGCATGATTTTGTGTGATGGTTGATTGTTTTATTATTTTTATTTTTTTGTTGAACATTGAGACATTTTTTTTAATAAAAATTAACTGTGAAAAAAAGCAAAGCATTTGCTAACTGGGATGCCAAATCAACACACCATGTTAGCACTCTTTAACGGAGCTGGATGGAAATGGATCATCGTGTAGACTGCTAAAGACTTACTCCCTCCGATCTCAAATACAAAAAAAAGATTCCTTTAAAAAGGAATTTTTTTTTATATTTGAGATCGGAGGGAGTAAAAAAAGAATTAAAAGATCAATATGATATAAATTTAAAATTTAAATGACCTCATTATCTATTTGGCTTTTAAAAAACTTGTAACAAACATAAAAATATATATTTCTATAATTTTATTCTTTGGAATCTACAAAGATAATTTGAACGAACACACTCCTAAAAATGAATAATTTCATAAGACCTTTTGAAAGAAAAAAACAATAAAACATCATCCTTTTTAATTTGAATAATTTTTAAATTTTGTATATAATTTATACACATTTTTCAAACAAATGAATAATATCAACATTCAAATCTATGTCACACAATGTAAATATAATGTCGTTAAAATGGTTTAATATATTGTTATAATAGATAGATAAAGTGTGAGCAAAAAATCAAAGGAGTTTGTTGAGAGAGCACACCAATTGTTTGTTATGGAAAAAGATTATTTGTTTAAAAAATTAAGATTTTATCCGTGAATTAAAACGAAATATAATAGAAAAAATTAATAACTCTCTCTCAAAATAAAACCACTACGCACGCAACCCTAGTTAAGCTTCAGCTACCGTCGCTCTTCACGGTGCGTTTCCTTTCTCACTTTTCCATATCGCCGTACACTTTCAATATTCATTATCTTAATCAATTTTTTCATTTTGAACCCTTTTCTTGTGCAACAAGTTATCGTATTAACCCTTTAGAAGATGGATGAGAATCATGCCAAAGCCGATGATTCATTCTGTAGAAAGCGAAGAAAACACGACGATTTTTTAAAGATACAAGACCTCACTAAACCGGTAAATTTCGTTTCTACCGGAACTTTCACTTTCATGCCTAATGAGGATAAATTTAATGACAATAAGCAGGAGCAGGGTCTAGGTCAAGAAGGATCAGTGGATGTTGGGAAATTCGAGAATTATAACGGAATGGTAATGAAGCTGATGGAGAAAATGGGTTATAAAGGAGGTGGTCTTGGGAAGAATGAGCAAGGTATATTAAATCCTATTGAGGCGAAACCGAGGACTAAAAAATCTGGTCTTGGATTTAACAATTCCAACGAGACTATAACTCCGTTGCCTGCTATGGAGACGGAGGAGAAGAGTGATCCGGGAGAAGGCGTGCAGCCTATAGTTGGAAGAAAGAAAAGACGTAAGTTGTTAAAGCGGTTGAAGAAGCAGAAAGAAGGGGAAGCGTATGAAACTGCCGAGGGACAAGAGTCCGAGGTTGTTCAGAAGATTTATGATATGAGGGGACCGCAGACACGAGTGTATACGAATTTGTCTGATTTGAATGCTGAGGAGAAAGCAAAGGAAAAAGATGTCCCGATGCCTGAACTTCAGCATAACGTAGCACTAGCAGTTCGGATGAGCGAGGCTGAGATCCGAGTGATTGATAGAGATTTGCGGAAAGAGAGGGATGTAACACTTAGCTTGAAAAGGGAAAAGGAGAAGTTGGAAGCTGAGGCAGCATTTCAGAATAAGCAGCTGGATAATTATGGGAACATAACGAGTATGCTGGATCGCATCCGAGATGAAAATGCATTAGAATTGGATTCCCTTGCTCAATACTTTAGGCACATGCACAAAAGATATGTTGAGTACTATAAGTCGTGTAAGTTGGCATGCGTTGCTTGCTCGTACGCTCTGCCTTTGTTTATCAGAGTGTTCCAAGGATGGGATCCTCTTCGAAATCCATCTCATGGTTTGGAGTTAGTATCAGAGTGGAAGACATTGCTCCAAGGAGATGATTGTTTTGATATACCGGACATATCATCACCGTATACTCACTTGGTTTCAGAGGTTGTATTGCCAGCTGTTAGAATATCTGGTATAAATACCTGGCAGGCACGGGATCCTGAGCCGATGCTACGGTTTTTGGATTCATGGGAAAAATTGCTTCCCTCTTCAGTTCTTGCTACTATATTAGACACCATAGTAATGCCAAAACTATTAAGTGCTGTAGATACTTGGGAACCACATCGCGAGACAATTCCTATCCACACATGGGTGCATCCATGGCTACCTCTGCTAGGGCAGAAGATGGAGAGGGAGGGTATCTACCAGATGGTTCGTTACAAATTGAGTAATGTTCTTGGCTCATGGCACCCAAGTGATGGTTCTGCGTATGCTATATTGTCCCCTTGGAAGAATTTATTTGATTCTGATAGTTGGCAACAACTTATGCACCGTTATATTGTACCAAAGCTGAAGGTTGTCTTGCGAGAGGACTTCCAAGTGAACCCGAGAAGTCAGAATCTTGATCAATTTTATTGGGTGATGAACTGGGCTTCGGCTATTCCAATTCATCTGATGGTTGACATAATGCAGATCTTCTTTACCAAGTGGCTTACGGTTTTGTATCATTGGTTGTGCTCAAATCCTAACTTTGGTGAAGTTAGAAAATGGTATTTGGACTGGAAAGAACTTATTCCAAAAGAACTTTTGGCAAATGAGAGTATTCGATACAAGCTCCATTGCGGTCTTTGTATGATGAACCAGGCTGTTGAAGGTATGGAGGTGGTGCAACCTTGTTTGAAGGAGAACATAAGCTATGTTAGGGCAAGTGAGCAGAGGAAATTTGAGGTTCAGCAGAAAGCAGCAGCCTCTTCTCAACAACAGGCGGCTGTCAATGCATATGGTGTGAATGAAATCAGGGTGAAAGAACTTATTGAAGCCTATGCTCAGGATCATGGTTTACTGTTCAAACCTAAATCTGGTAGAATGCACAACGGTCATGAAATATATGCGTTTGGCAATGTCAGCATAATAATCGACTCTCTAAATCAAAAGGTCTATGCTCAAAATGCGGAAACATGGTCTTTAGAAACTCTCGAACAATTGCTAGAGTTGCAAAATAAATTCCTTAGTAAAAGACGTTGAATTTCTTTAGGGTTTTTGTATCAGTTATTTTCTCTTGATTTGCTGTCTAAGGATAGTAGTTTTCTATGTTTTGTTTCAATATCCAACATGCTGTAAAATTATAGGCAGATTATATAGCCAAAATGAAGTCGCCATTTTTTTTTTCTCTTCATAGTGTTAACTGCTGTTTTGGATGTGAACATATTTAGAGATCGCAGGAAGGAACATACACGTTGGCCTATCCTTGTGCATGCCATTCTTCTTCTGGTTGTATTGGTTTCATAATCAGTTAATTTAAAGCTTACTGTTCCAAGAAATTGGGCTATCCTGATGCAATGTTAGCCGCTGCTGCAGTTATAATCTTTGTTTTTTAATAAATAAAGTAAAGCAAATTTCATGGATATAATTGAAACAGTTTATTTTAGTTTCTAGTTTCTAAGCTTATTAATAAGCACACTTCTGTAATAGAATCATGCACAAAACACCAAAGATTGTTAATCTTCATTCCACTGCTCCATCATATAAGTTACACGTGAAATTGTACGCAATGTTAGTGCTGCTGCTACTTTATGTATTTATATATACTGCAAAATAGACTAGTAATACAATGTGCTATTACTATGTAAACTAAGACCCTTGATGCAGGAGCATTTTGTTTATCATTCTGTTTTTATGTTTTTTTCCTTCTGAATTTCCGTCGGTTGTATTTTCACTGTTAAATGTTATTATGTTGTATATGTCACATAACTTGCACTCGAGTGATGGAGATGTATTTAGTACTGTGTTCCGAAAGATGTTCTGAAAGGAAAATACTTAAAGTAGTGAAGCTAAATAATCTGGCAATGTTCAAATCATCTATTGACTGACTTCTGGAAAATTTAGACTGTTATGTGTAGGTATTGCTTTGTACTATGTGTTAAAATCAAATTGAAATCAAACGTTATGATTTGCTAGTTGTCGTATCAGTTATGTTTAATTAGCATACTAGCCCATTAGTTGTCAAATTTAGTTCTAAGTTGTGCTAGTGTGAGTTGTAACCAACATAAGTTACCATCTGGATGATCATCGAAGGCACCTAGAAAATCATAGCGTAATTGATACGACAACTATTAGGATAGTGTGGGTCGTAACCAACATAACCAGATGGTAACTTATGTTGGTTACAACTTTTCTTGGTCGAAATAACAAGAAATTCGTAGGATTGATTGTCAAACAAACTTTGGAAGAGGTGCGCTTGTTCGTAGTATAAACTAACCACATGAAATCTTTAATATTTTTCATGCTAATTGAACAGATATAGCTAGAGTCTTTAGAAAGAGTGGAACATATTAATAGCTTTACTTATAATCATTTTTTATATTTGCTCCGCTATCGAATAACTCTTTTGGCATACATGTGTGAGAAAAGCAGATCTACAAGTGATTCTGCCCCAAATGTTAACAATTGCCTTTAGTTCAAGGAGATACTCGAACTTTTGATATCGATGAAGAGATTGATTCCAAAATTGGATCCTAAATCATGATGGAACCAAATAAAGGATTATGAAGTTACAAGCTACATCCTTGCAAAGTTCCCTGAACTGTATAGATGTATTTTTAACACGAAAGTTCCCACGAATATGCTTTACAACAACAAAATTTCGGTATTATAGATGTATTTTTGTGTGCTAAGATTACATTGCATATATGATACAGGGATTCTAGTTATTTGGTGTCTATATTTGGTTTGAGGGCTTGAAATTTAAGATGTCCTGCAAGCTTATAAACTGGTTGTTTCGTCGTTTTATTTTAGCATGTATGCATCTAATATCGTGTCTCTTTTGTTCTAATAATCCTTTTCCCGTGATGATCTCAATGATGCGGGTGTTTGAAGGAGGAATTAGCAACTTTGAAATTTGACTCTTTGGAGTATCACTGTATCTCCAGATAATTAAACTACTCGCAGAAGTGTGGGAGCAATTATTAGAAACAAATGGTCCGCGTTCTCTTCAGTTTGATAGATGTCTCAAGCTCTTCTTCCTGAAGAAATTTGTGTTTCATGGAACAATCAAACAATTAAAGGCAGAACTTAGCATTTCCAACAATGATTCTCTACATCCCTTTTCCGTTGTTTCAGGACTACCAGTTAGTGTACCATGTGAAATCACACGCCATAATATTATAAGCAAGTGTAAGCTGTGGTTGAGGATGAGTTTGGATGATGATTTAGTACAATATGTCTTTCTTGATGGAAAAGCAAACCAAGTTTATTTTTCCAATGTCAATGAGGTTAATTTTATAGCCTTGCAAGTAAAAATTTGCTCTTTTAATACCTATATATTGTAAGTTAGAGATCAACATGGACCACAATCATGCTCTTTCAAAGGATGTGTGATACATGTGTGTTTTTTTTTTTTAGGAATGTGATACATGTGTTGAGAAGCATGACTGATCTCTAACTAAGAAATAAATTGAGAAAAAGATGAATTATTTGGGAATAATAGAATGAAGAATATGATATAATTAGGGTAGGGTACACTTTTATGTAATAATCTAAGTTAGCTAACATAACAAATTGTCTCCATAAACTCAACCCAGTTCATAGAAACTTTGCATAATATATGTAGGGGTCGGAGTTCGAACTTCAGACTCTCTACTTATTCACCTTAAAAATGTGAATTTTTCACTTGAAAAAAAAAAACTAACAACAAAATTCCACCTAATCATAGCTAACTTCTATCTAGTGTAAACAAACTTTAACAAAACTCTAACTATATTTAATAGTCTTACAAGTTGCAAGTGTGGATTAATATTTTGAGCTTGAAAAGAACAATATAACCAAAGTAAAAGGAAATACAATTTAACTAATTAATGAAAATTATAAGAGAAAAAAAAATACAAATTATAATTACATAGGCTAACCAAGAAATGTTGATGGAGAAAGTGGTAGCTAGACTTTTCATTCTTTATATGCTCCTATCCATGGTAGTTCAGCCTTTTTTTTTCATTTAAGTTTTTTTTATAAATGATGTGGTCTTTTTTTATCATCAAATTGTTAAAAAGAGGTCAAAGTTCTTAGGAGCATTCGAGAAGGGGTCATTGACAGAAGACAAAAAAGAGACATACAACATCCAAATCTTCAACTCCAAGGTTGTGAAGATTTTCAAAGTAACAAAAAATGTTTAACAGAATTTAACGATAAATTGCGATATTATGAACTAAGTACAATATTATGAACAACTACAATTATTAATTTTGAATCAACTTGTATTTATCATCTAATTTTTGTTGTTGTTGTTAATCTTCAGGTTCTTAGGAGAATGGAGTCTTGATAATCCGGAGTTCTCAGGGAAAAAGTCTCTAGTCAAAACAAATTTTATTCAGAAATCGAACTTAGATTCGCCTAAACAATTCGTCTTTCATAGAGCTCATTGTCCAATTATTTGGTTGTTAACCATATACTCTAAAAAACAGAAATTATAGAATGAGTTCCGGAAAGAAATAGAGATTTAAGGATGAAATCAATCAAAGTGGATTTAGTTACTGAGCTTAATATTGCGATTAACAACAACTCTAGCATATTCAATAGGATTTGGTGAAGTTTTACAATTTTTGTTTTTTGAGAAATGGATTTGGTTCAATTGTCGATGCATATTCAGTTGTCAATAGCCAAACAATGGTAAATATTCATACACAAACTCAAGAGGCGGCACCTTGAATTTGTTTGTTCCACATGTCACATCTATGCATTGAAAAGAAGTAAATGGAAGAAACATAAATGGAGTAAAGATGAACTCGCATGCTCATACACAACATACACGAACACAACATATAATGTCATTAATTGTTTGACACAACCTTGAATAAACAAGTGAGAGATTGTGCAAATTTATCAATATCACTCTAGCAATATCTCAAACTACAAATGTTTTATTTTAACGAAAATAAATTCAGGAAAACCAATAGATAAGAGATTAATTTCAAAAGGTGCAAATTTATATTTTAAAAAAATGAATTATTGTATTAGTGGAAGCTGAATAATCATAAAAAAAGCGGAATACTCAACTCTGATGAATGAAACTTCTATTTCAAAGTCATGTGTAAAAACTAGGTCTATTATAATTTCAATTTGTGCTCAAGAATGATATAGATAATCCATATTTTGAGTGAACAATTATTTGATATTCTCAACAACATTTTGAGTGAGACAAGTGAATCGGCGCATTTGAATGAGTCAGATTTTTTTTTCATATAGAATATGACTCTGTTAATTGTATATGCGGCCTCCGAAAAAATGTGAACCTTGTGCAGGTACACATCCTCAGGGCCACCCTACATTCAGCAATAATATGTACAACTTCATATCAAACACACAAACGCCTTAACAAAAAGTAGCAGTTGCTCTATGAAACCAACTGCAATGGCGCTGTAAACCCAAAATTAGTGCAATGTTATGGCGCATTCAGATTCATGCAAAAGTATCTTGATCCTATGACTTTACAAAAGCAATAGCATGGTGGAGCATTTCCGCGACTACGGAACAACTTTTCATCACTCGTGACTGCAGGCAACGGCTGATATGAAACACCTTTTGACATTTTCTGATGTGTAAATTTCCTTCCATCCTTGACCTTCCTTATAACTCTCAACCTGTGTGCATATATGAATGTGATATTAATATCAAGTGTATAGCCAAAGGCAAAAGACTAAGGTCAATATATTTACTTACAGTATCTACAATATCTTCACCACCATTAACACCACCAATCACATAGATAGAATCTTTGATGACTGCAGCAGCAAAATACCCCCTAGGATGATTCATTGTTGTTTCCTCCACCGTCCATTTTCCAAGACGAGGATCAAATACTTCAACACTTGGAACCATTGTGACTCCATCAAAGCCACCTAATGCATACCTATCCGGTGAATGAAGAAGTTTAGTGAAGCATGTTTCGACCAAGAACAGAACATTACAGGTGCGGGAAGTTTACCTTGTTAATGCATATTGTCAAGAGGAGTACACTCCAAGGTCCCCAAGTCAATACCACTAGGCCAACCCAAATAGGCTAAAAAGATTACCTTGTTAATGCATATTGTCAAGAGTCTAACATTGGATATGACCCGGTGTCTATGAAGCACAGACACAGACGCAGACACCGGACACGACACTGACACATGGATAAAATTTTGAGAAAATGACATAATTCAATGTAATCACAAGTGTCAGTGTCGGACACCGGGACACGCCTTCAATCAGAAGAGAGCCCGGTGTTAACAAATGGGAGGCATCTCTCACCTTAAAAGCCGGTTTTATGAAGTTCAGTTAAGCCCAACCAAAACTCTAGATGGTATCATAATGCATCTAAGATCCGATGAGAGACCCTCTATCTTATCCAATGTTGAGTCTCATATTGGATAAGATATGGCTTGAAAACGTGTTAAAAAGTGAGACATATGTCACCTTGCAAGCCGGTTTCTTCGAATTGAGTTAACTCAACTCAAATTCTAAGAATTACCAAATGAGTATAGCAACAAATAAAAAGAGTCATGTCACAACAGCTAGAGTTAGGGGTGTTCAAATCCAAATCGATTCAAATAAAAACCACAACCCAATACAACCGCACAAAACCAAATTTTATTAGATGGACCTTTAGTGAAAACCTCTCGGATCGGATTTTAATACTTACATTTCATACTAATAAAAATAGATATGCGTAGAGTTAAGTACTACACATTACAAAACAGTCTAAGGACACTTGTGCAATTCCTCATTGCTAATGCTACTACATCAATGAAATGACAATTAAAGACAATCAAGAAGAACCAAAGATGTTGAACTCACAATTTTTCATTTAAAGCGGCCATTGAGTGACAGCCCCGTCTGGTATTCATGTTTGCCATTCTGAACCAAGAATGTTCCCTTGGATCAAATCTTTCGGCAGAACTGCAATTATGTTGGAACAGTCAGTCATATTAGTACAAGTACAGATATAAATAAAATATATCTATTATATAAAAGTAAAAAATAAAATCATTTCCAAGAAATGGATTCCTGAGACAAAACACGTTGATTAAGAAAATAGAAAGGAATAGGGGAGAAATCTTTCCTCCAAGGGTTTCCCCTTCACAATAAAGTTGCTACTCTATTCAATATTCAATGATACTCTCTAACCTTGGTGTTCTCCTATTTATAGATATATTCTCTAACTAATCCAAATAACAAACTAACTTCTCTAACAACTCGTAACTACTTTAATTACTCTAATATCTAGTATTCTATTTCCTAACAATTTCTAGATCAACCGTGTTTACATGACAAATTTTTTAACTGTAGATATGAAACAGTTGAACGGAAATCAAGTTATATATCTTACTTTAGATAGTTCTTCCCATCAAATCCACCAGTAGCATAAATTGCACCGTTAAGTTCCACGGCAGCAAGGGCAAATCTCTGCAAATGTGAAGAGCATTCAAGCAATAACTTCAACAATTTTGTATGCTTTTCAAAGAAATGATCAAAATGATTAATTTATTTATTCCATAATGTAAGAAGAAGAGACTTCTCAGTTAGGCAGAGCTATGAGTTCACACCCTAGATGTGACTCGCACACGAAAGTATTAAAAGTACTAAGCTTGATTGTGATACTTGATGCAAGCATATACAAAATTTCCCATAACATCATAGACCTACCTACATGTCATTTCTTGAAAAGGAAAGAAAAAAAAGAGGAATAAAATGAAAATGGAAGAAACAGCATGTTATACAATTAATCCAGTTGGCATCATAAGCAGCATAAGCCTAAAAAATCACATGAACTCTCCTGTTGTAACCAGTTATTGATAATTATACCTCTCAAATCTCAATCAGGACATAAATATTTACCATTTGAAAGACCTACTTTACCTTCTCTAGCATTGAACGTGTGGGGATCCACCGCCCAATGTCTGAATCAAACATCTCAACATCTGAGAAGCATTCGACTCCGTTGCCACCACCAACAGCAAATATTTTCCCGTCCAAAGCAGCGCCAGATAAGCTTCCTTTCTTCTGGTTCAGAGAGGGACGCAAGGTCCAGCTGTCAAGAATTGGATTGTACGATTCAACTGCACAGACATAAGACAGAAATGGTTGACGGAAATTTCATCTCATTGTGAAAAAATTAATAATTTGAAAACCACAGTAAGATCTCATACCTGTGTCATACCAAACACGATCATGTCCACCACCAAAAACATAAATCTCACCATTAAACTCTACGAGTGAAGCATATGAACGACTATGGTTCATAGGCTTCAAAGATTTGATAGCATTTAGAGAAGGACAATAAATGTCCATCGCAGCTAACGATGCTTCTCCATCACAGCCGCCTATTAAATACAATGAATCTTTGGCATCTAAAAGAAGCTCAGCAGATGGACTTATTATTGTCTCCTCAGCGGATGGACTTATTATTGTCTCCTCAGCAGATGGGCTTATTATTGTCTCCTCAACATGTGTTAAAGGAGTATTATGTGTAGATTCCAACAGGGTACAGCGATCTTTTAGAAGCTGGATCTCCAGTTCTGCCTCTCTCTGAACGGGAAAAAAACATGCCATTAGTAATATGGGAAAAGGCGTTATCACGTATGATATGAAAAATACAAAACGTGTACAATTAAAGATACAAAGTGCACTTTCACTAAGATAATTATCATTTTAAAATATCTCCAACCTGCAATTAATCAAAGTCATTTACACTTCTTGGACTTACCAATTGAACTCATCAAATAACCAACACAAGCTCCTTATCCATTATTCAATGTACTTCTTAGTTTTTATTAACTTATGAAGCCATGTAATACCACTAAAGACCTTTGTTATATTAAAAAGTTACTTTGAACTGTGCATCATCAAAATTAAGAGTAAGGAACTCTAGGATTTGGATCTTGTTTTATTTATTTCAAACTGCAGAGTGCAAACACTGCAGAACCTTGTGAATCAGGAAACAGGGTGAAATGAGTAACAAGCCTACTTGCAAGTGATCTGAATCTTTGCAAATTTCAAACATAAGCAGAAACTTGAAACCAGTACAGATATAATTACTCAACACAAATAAAAAAATATGGCTAGCTAGAGAAGTTTCATATCCTTTGACAATTTCTGTGATGAGCTTGTACAATTTAAAGCACGCACACTGGTAACAAGTATACGCGAAAGTGATCTGAATCTTTACGCACTTCAAACATAAGCAGAAGTTTGAAACTAGTACATGAATAATTACTTAGATAAATCTAAAAATATGGTTAGATGGAGAAGTTTCATATCTTTGATAATTTCTGGGATGAACTTATACAATTTAATGCACACATGCCAGTAATATACAAAATATGATATGGTCAAAAAAATGATTGACAAATATGATAAATTCTAGATTACCACCCCTAAAAAAATGATAAATTCTAGATTACCAGTTTCTGCTCCAGGTAGCTACTCCTTTCAGCGTGAGTTTTTTTGAAATCCATCAGTTCTTTGATCTCTCGCACCAACTATAGAATATAGATACATTACAAGTTAGTTATTTGTATAAAAGTTAATATATTACATATATAACAACAGTTAGCAAACATTCCCAATCACCTGAGCTATGTCGCGTTGATGCTCTAATGGAGAACTGATATTCTCCTCCTTCTCAGATGAAGAACTAGGATTCTCCTCCAACGGAGAGCTAGAATTCTCCTCCTTCTCGGATGGAGAACTAGGACTCTCCTCCTCGAATGGAGGACTAGGATTTTCCTCCTTCTCCTCTGAATTCTTTCCTAAGGGCGGCCAATTCTCGTTCCTTCCTTCGGTCCAATTCTCATTCCTTCCTTCAGGCCAATCCTCATTTCTTCCTTCAGGCCAATTCTCAGTTGCATGAGTACCGCTTGCATGGTTTTCCCAAGAAAATTTTTCATTTTCTTGAGCAACAACCAATTCCTTTAGTTTCATCCATCCGTCCTTCTCATCATGTGGAGCTTCCTCCCTATCAATTGAATGGGTATCCAATGGCTGAAAGCATTCATCTAACAGATCACTTTCGTTGGAAAATGATTTCATACTCGAGTGGGTAGAACGGTGCTCTTGTGACTCTGATTCTGGTCTCTTAAATGCTTTATCTTTCCAAGAAGGATCATGCCATGGAAGAGATCGGGATACATCTGCTTGATTAGTATTCTGTGGGACAGAATAAGCAGGAGCAATTGCTGTATTTTGTGGGATAAAAATAGCACGGGGAATTTCCAAGGGTGTCATTAAGGCAATCAATCGGTTTGTTTGTGCATGGTCGAGCTCAAACCAAAAATGGTTATGAACATAATAGTTGTCAGCAATGGCAGGTCTGAATCTATCTTCTGTCAAAGGCCGGCAATGCACTCGAACTAGGGTTTGCACCTTGAACATTAAAAACAGAAACATATAAACACAAGTTCCTTTTCATGATTAATAATCCACAATTCTCTTGAATAACACCATCAATTATACAAAGCAAGAACAAGAAAGTTTTACCTGGGCCGGAAACGGTGTCGCTTGCGAACCATCATCAGTCCATGCATAACGGTCTATTGACATTCTTCCCTGACCAGCCGCCTCAAAAATTCCATGAAGCGTCCTATCACTGTAGTTAAACAGAAAAAGAGGCAACCCAGATCGAATATTCTTAACATAGGAGAAGTGGATGGAAGGCAGGCCTGTTGAAACAGATACAAATTCCATGAGTTAGATTTCAAAACCCTCAGCAAAATCACTAAAATATAAAAACTTCGTTACCAACACTGATAATTTTGTGGCATAAAAAACAAAGTCCAAGCATCATGTAATCATGTTAAAGTAAATATCTAACTTCATAATGCTTTGTAAATTGTAATGTTAGTGTTCTTAGATTCATATTAACGAAAAACACGAATGCTACTGAAAATGACTTACCAAAGAGTTGTTTGGTTAAACACTCTTTAATAGTACAGTTCTTGGTCCCAAATACAACACCTCCTAGTTGATCCTGAGTCAAATTTCTGCCGAATGATGGATTTGGAGAGTGATATTGATTCGCACTTGAAGAACCAAAATTTGTCATCTTCCATTTCCCCATCCTAACATAACAAGAAGAAAAAAAAGTTAGTATTTCATTCACAATCTATACATAAAACTGAAAGCACAGACAAACCTAACTTATCAAGATTCCTATTATGCCTCATCTTAACCAAAAACTAAAAAACATAGAAAAATCTAGGTTTGAAAAAACAGATTATGATTTCTCTTTCTTTTTTCACACAAATGTGTTTGTGAAACTGAAATCTGAATACACACTCTCACTACTTAAGCACTTATTCAAAACGCGTTTATACCATTATATTACAAAGTTAATAAATAAAAAAAAAACCAAACTTTTAGCCAAAAATGGCAATGCTACTAAAAAAGCCTACAAGGAATGATTTTTCTAAAACAGAAAAAATGATCAAGGACCACATTTCAAAAACCAAGAAACAAAGGAACACTGTAACAAAGTTTAAGCCTTTAAAGATTATAGAAACTTGAAAAAGTAACAAAAGATCATAACTTTCGAGAACTCATGGTTCAGTAACAAGATGAAAACATGAAGATGAAAAAAAAAATACATGAAATTTTCAAAAATGGTGAAATGGGTTTTGATTAATAGTACAAAAAACTGTGGAAGAACATGCAAATTTTGAAACTTGACGAAAAAAGATGAATTTTTTTTGTTATGATCATGAAAGTTTTTTGGGTTCGTACCTTGTGAATGTGTAAAAGCGAGTGATGAAGAGAGGAAGTTAAGAGAGAGAGAGAGAGAGAACTATGTGAGTGAGTGAGTGTGTGTATGTGAGAGAGGGAGATGGTGGAGCAGAAAATGAGAGAGAGGGTCGCCAGCACAACACTGAAGACGAAGCAACAGAATGTATGCAGTACAAAGAAAGGGAGGGAGCAGTTTTACTTTTATTTATAATATTATATAAACAATGATCGTTCGATTGAGATCATACGGTACATATTTAAGTTTGATATTTTGAATTATAACGTAAAAAATTATAATTTGTTTTTTTAACGGTTCAATTTTGATTGATGGTCGGTGATATTTCCGATGCGTGATTTAGGTGATTAAAGGGAATCAAATTTCGTAGAAGTCGTGAGCTTTTGCGAGAATCATTAAGGTTGATTGCGTGTTAAACTTCTTACAACTTTTTACACTTGTACTACATTGTGAATTTACGATAACGACAATGATAATGATGCCCAATAAAATTAATGTGATTTTTTACCGTTCCATTTTGATGATGTTCATTGATATTTTCGATGCATGATCTAAGTGATTATAGGGAATCAAGTTTCACAAAACCCGAAAGCTTTTGCGAGAATTATTAAAGTTGATTGCGTGTTAGACTTTTTACCGTTGTACTACATTGTGTATTTACCATAACGACAATGATCATGATGCTTGATAAAATTGATGTGATAAAGTTAAGTCAATAACAAGATTAATACTGATTTCATCGAAAATAAAATAAAATAACAACGATGACTTACTTTCGGGATTTGGATCTGATCCTGTAGAAATCCATGTAGTTTGACGCTGTAATTAATTACAATGTTTGATTTGATTGATGGTCAGTGATATTTTCGATGCGTGATTTGGGTGATTATAGGGAATCAAGTTTCGCATAAACCGTGAGCTTTTGCGAGAATCATTAAAGTTGATTGCGTGTTGAACTTCTTACAACTTTTTACTGTTGTACTACATTGTGTATTTACGATAACGACAATGATAATGATGCCTGGTAAAATTAATGTGATTTTTTACCGTTCCATTTTGATCGATGGTCATTGATATTTTCGATGCATGATCTAAGTGATTATTGGGAATCAAGTTTCACAAAAACTTTGAGCTTTTGTGAGAATCATTAAAGTTGATTGCGTGTATAACTTCTTACAACTTTTTACAGTTGTATTACATTGTGTATTTACGATAACGACAATGATCATGATGCTTGGTAAAATTGATGTGATAAAGTTAAGTCAATAACAAGATTAATATTGATTTCATAAAAAAGAAAATAAAACAACCACGATGACTTACTTTCGGGATTTGGATCTGATCTTGTAGAAATTCATGTAGTTTGATGTTGTAATTAATTAAAACGTTTGATTTGAGATCAGACGATTCAAACGATTGAGAGTAGTAACCATGTGACTTTGTTACTCTCCACCAAAATAGTCAAAGCGAGTTAGTGAAGAAGACCTAATCAAAGAAAAATCAATGGAGTGAGTAAAATCGTAGCTAATATGAGTGAAGGAATATGGAAAGCAATCAATAACCTTTTCAAATCAATTATGAAGGGCAAAACACTTGGCGATCCGATGGTGTATGTTTGAGGTTGGGAGAGTCGATTTCACCAAAATTAAAACGCTTGCAAAAATATTTTATGTGATGGTCAATTTCAATAGTGAGGACATGTCTTTGATCAAGATCTGAATAGACATTAAATAGGTTAAAATAACACGCGAGCAAATAGGTTAAAGTAACACGCAATTGGAATTGTGAGGCGCAAGTGAGCACTTTTTTCAATGTTACGAAATATGTTAAAGTAACACGCGAACAAATAAGTTAAAGTAACACGCGATTGGAATGGTTAGACGCAAGTGACGTTTTTTTCAATGTTACGAAATAGGTTAAAGTAACACGCAATTGAAATGGTGAGACGTATATGGATAGTTTTCCAATGTTACGAACACGCGCTTAATGCATGTATATTTAAACAAAATTAATTAAAATATCTTTGTATTAAAAATTTGTCAATTAAATTTATTTTATTTTATTTATAATAAAAAATTCAATTAAATTCAAAAATTAGAAAAATACGTGAAACATTTTCAAACATAAAATTACTTATATGGTGTATGACCAAAATAATTTGTTGTAATCCTTAAAATAAAATGTTGTAATAGTAAACCAAGTTCATTCTAACTTATAAATCATAAACATTACATGTATATGTACACATATTATTTTTCAGCATATGAATACAATGATACACCACCTTTTTGTGGAACTATGCAAATCACATTACCCATCTAAAACATATTCTTCAGACATTCATAATGTGTGATGTGAGTCCAACATTTTTTATTTCACTTGAGTACTGAGAAAACACCAAATACAGGTAAAACATTCACTTTTTTCCTTTTCAAAAGCATAAAACATTTTAACTAATTTTAGTAAAATTGGAATAATTTGTTGAAGTCATTAACACATAAAGAATTCCTCTGCTACATACACACACAAAAATCGAAAAAAAATAAAGAACACGTCTTCACTTTTTTAATACAATATTTTAATTTTTTTAACCAACACAATATTTTAATTTTTAATATTTTCAAAAGGGAAAGATTTTATTTTAGGTACAAAGAGAGAAAGATTTTATTCCTAAATGAATATATAAATGCAAAGCCTCATTGTCAAGTCAACCAAACACATTTTTTGAAGACCAAAAACGAAATATTAAAGGAAGTTTATTTTTTTTTTAACAAGCCAAAATGAAATATATTAATCAAAAGTGGTTCATCTCGCACAAGGTGTGTAAAAAAGAATCACTCATCAAAAATATAATGTTAAGTGTTTGATGCCGTAAAAAAAACTACGAAAGAATAACAAAAAGAAAGCTACACCATAACACACATACAATGTAAAGGGTGCTACCGACGGTCGTTATAACTGAAAGCGAAAGTGAGCATATTGCCCTTTAGCCATAAAAAAAGACAACACTTGACATTTTCCGTCAAATGATCCAAATCCAAAGCTTTGTGCTTAAAAATCATGTTGTTCATTTCCTTCCAAATAACTCAGACACAAGCATGTCAGATTACTTTCAGAAAAGAATGTGTAAATCGTGGTAACCCCGCCATATGACCAAACTAATGAAGATGATCGCGAACCGAGTCTGGTGCAGTAAAAGAAACGCTAACCCACTGATATAAACGGTGCCACACACTGCCAAAGATGTCACATTGAAAAAGTAGATGAACCGCGGTCTCAAGGGAACCACACCCTGCAATGCACAAACTTTCAACATGATGAAGGACTCTCCTATGAAGAAGATTATCTTTGGTTGGAAGTCTGTTGTGGACGAGTCGTCAGAGCTTATTTAAATGTGAGTAACATAAAATTTATGATTTTTCGTTTGATTTAATTTTTGTTTTTTTTTTATAACAGTCCTAAATTATGATCAGTTAATGTGTAGGATGTGTGCCTTTAATTTGTGATGTCTAGCAACTTGAACTCGGATTAATAATTTGGCACACAAAGAAAATGTAAGGTTGATAGAAAAATCAACTCAATTTGAAAAAGATACAATCTATTTTTCTGCGTGCAGTTTAAAAATACAAAAAAATTGGTGCCCTGAAATTTTATATCAGTCTAATTTGGTTCGAGATGAATCAATAATGATTCAATTTAGTTTTAGGGTTTAGGCTGAGCAAATAAACCCATGAATTTAGGGTGGCCATTAATGGAAGCTAACATATAAGAAAAAATATATATAAAATCCAAAGGATTGATACAACAAAAGAACATTGCTATATATCTTTTGTCAAAAAACATTGCTATATATCTAGACAAATTTCATCTCGAGCTAATCACAAACATTTTCTAGCCAAATAAATTTGTTTTTTTTGTCGGAAATCAAAGAAGGGCATGTGTTTAATTTAAAAAAGGGTTTTTCTAACATGTGCAATGTTGCACATGTTAAAGCAACTAAAATAAGCAAATTTTTATTGAAAACCAACAATTAATTATTAAAAAGTTATATATTTAATACAAAATATACAAGTTCCAATGTAAAGTTACTATTTTAAACTTCTTAACATGTGTAAATTTGCACATGATAGAAAAACCCATTTAAAAAAGTATCTAAACCTACACTATCCTGAAATCTTCGCGCGCGCGCGCGTGCACGTACGTTAAGGCCAATCTTGTTTAAATTAGTATTGTTTCTACAAAAATGAATACGAATATGACTTTCAATCAAACAATCAAGATCATTGTGTTAAAATAAATGCACAGGATGTACATGACACCAAAAGACACTTAATTATATGGTTCATGTTAATTTCTTTTAAAGGAGTTCATGTTAATTGCGAACGGTGTTTATTAAAAAAATATAACTCATATGTTTGTAATTATAGTAATATTTATTTATATATTATGCGTATTAAATATATTTTTATAATTATTTAAATATTTTATAAAGAATTATTTAGAATTATTATTTTTAATTTTATATATATAAGAGAAAGTTGGATCAAATTTAATTTAAAATTAGGACTAGATACATTAACTTTATAGATACAATTTTTTTTAGAGGAGATACAACTTTCTTTTATGTATAAAACAGGTGGAAATAATATTTTTCCAGTAGAATATTCACCTTCTACGTACATTATTATACAAGTCATTTCGTAATTATGCTTCGTTAAAAAATATTGTTACCTTTGTTGATTGTACTTTCATTTTTTTTTCCTTTGGTTATTGTATATCATTTTGCCATTAAAAAAAAAAAATTCTCTACAATTCGTTTGTTTTGTATTCCTTCCTCATCCCATTTTTAACCTTGCTTTCTCTACTTTTCTTTCTTTTTATTTTGTTTTACCTTGTTCTCTCTTATCTTCCATTTTATTGCCATCTTGATGCAGGTGTGTGCTGTGTTGGTCTGTTTTTTGTTACAAGAGAACAATTAATGTTTGCATGCATCAAAATGGGAAAAGATGAAACCCGAAGAAATTTGACTGGGTTGATTGCATACCGAATATAATGATAGGTCGTTTTTACCATCACATGCAACTATTTTGTCTTCATTTTGTTGTCTTGGTTGTTCTTCTTTTTAAATGAATATTTTTAACCATTTGCATATGATATTTTAATATACCTTTTTTTTTTTTTTACGGGTGAGTGTCTCCTGCTTAGAGAAATCTCTCTAAAACTCTAGTTTGTATAAAATTTCTGGCTCCGCCACCGGTTCCTATTTAAGTGCTCTTATAATCTTCTTTTGTCCCTTTTTTATTTGCATATATGGCATTTGACTAAACTAACTAAGCTTCCACGACAATTCAACAACAATGTTTCACTTTGAAAGGATGATTTACCAAACTACTCATATTCACACAAACAACTGCTTCTTCTTCACATCACCCAGATTTCAACCAGTTGCATGTTGCCCTTTTTCTCTGAAACACACAGCCATACAAATCTCTCTTTACCTTGGTAAGCTTGAGGCCATCACACAAGTTTTGAGTGATGGAGAAATGGGAAAAGAATATCAGAGATGAGGAGGAGAAATGGTAGAAGGGTAGAAGCAAATCAAATTGGTAGAAATTAAAGAGACATACAAGAAATTGAAGGATATGTGTCAATGGGGATCCAATTGGTATGAAATTGAAGGATTTGCATAAAGAAGATCCAATTGGTATGAGATGGGTTGGAGTTTCTTGAACTTATTTTTTTTCTTCTTTTCTTTTGAGGATGAACGTTTTTTTTTTTCTTTTTCTGTTCCTTATTGAAGTTAAAATTCATTAGTTATTTATAAATATTTTATTTATAAATATGCATATATTTCCTTCAGAAAAAAGGGAAAATTACATTTACCTTTTCCGAGGTCTCTTTAAATAACACAAATATCCCCTCTTGTTTTAAAATAGACATTAACCTCCCCTAAGTTTTCATCAAATAAATAGAAACTACCCTTCTATGTTAACACCGTTTGTTTATCATGGGAAAACATGTTTGAATTTCCGGCAGTATTTTTATATATTTTTTATTTGATAGGTTTTATCATTTTTTACTTATTTTTTATTTTGTTTTTAAAAACAAAATCTGCAATTGCTGAAATGGAAGGATATTTTTGTTGTTGTTTATATATAAATACATATTTCAGATTATATAATTTAAACCTTCCTTTTTAAGTTCAAATTATATAATCTAAACGGAGTAAAATATAAATTTAGAAGAGTGCACGAAAAGTGAGTATGTGGAAAAAGAAAATCCAAAAAGGATATCATAAAACTTGACTACGGATACATTAAAAATACTTACTCAATCATAAACTCAATAAATTATTTACACGTTTTGGAATATACATATACACCATGTTACACACCTCACCCGTGCTAGTTGAGGGGCTAGTGTAATTAAAAGGAAACAACTTGTTCTTACATAAAATCCTTTTGGGGAGTGTAAGGGCAAAATAATTTGTTTCATGTAAAATTCAAATTCATTCTAACTTATAAAAATACAAAATAAATAAATAAATAAATAAAAATGATTTTATTTTTTTGGTGGTGAGTTAGGCTCCGGGTTCACCAGAGTCAGGACATTTCTCAAGGTCAACGAACATTTTAAGATATAGATTATTCATCAAAGATGTCTTCACATTGATACAGAGAGTTAAACTCACAACTTTATATATAACCAACATTCACAATCGAATAATCATTTTATGTAGTCACATACGTGAATATTACATGTTCATGTGCAAGTATTTGTTTTCATCATATGAATTCAATAATACATTGTTTTGAGGGGAAAAACTAAGAAAATTACATTTCCGCCTCCCATCTTATAATAAAAAATAAAATTACAGTACCAGATAAAATGTATCTTTAGACATTCATAATGTGTGATGAGTTCTACCATGAGTATAGGGAAAATACCAAAGACAAGTAAAACACTCGTTTTTTTAAGTAGTTTAGTGCTTAAAAATTTATATATTAAAGGTAAATAAGTAGATGTTTGAAGTTCGAATCTCAACCTCTATCAATTGGGCTAAACTTACGGAAACAAAACGTCAATACTTTTTATTTCACAGCATGAAGCACGCTGACCTTTAGCTCCAAAGGTGAAATCATGCAAAAATAAATTGAGTATAAATAAACTACTTCCATGATTAACCGTATATATTATTATACAAACTTGCTCTTAAATTTTTTTTTTTTTCAAATTCAACTGTAAATTAAAACATACAACATAAATGTTAAAATCTGCTTGAGTAAAAAAAAACAGCTTCATAATGAATTTAAAGGTTAATACGGACGACTCGGTGATTGGTTTGAATGCTGCCCGTGGGGGTATTTTTCGGGACCATTTGAGAACTTTTCTTGGGACTTTTTCTTGCAATTTAGGCAATAACTCCGTGTTTAAGAGGTATCGGGTTATATTTATGCTTTGGAATATGCAGTTATGAATGAATGGAGAAACATTTGGTTGGAAAGTGATTTCACTAGTGCTTTACTGACTTTTAAGAACGACTCTCTTGTTCCTATTTTCCTTCGGAGTCAGTGGCATGATGCGCTTCGGCTTGGTGTTCAGGCGATATCATCGCATATTTATCGGGAAGAGCACTGTTGTGCTGACAAGTTTGCTAATATAGGGCCCTCTATTCAGGGTGCAGTTTGGCTGTCTAAGTTACCGCAGGATGTTCGCGGTGATTTCTTTAGGGATCGTTTTGGCTTGCCTAATTATAGATTCATGTAGTTTTTTTTTCCTTTCTCCTTCTGCATTTTTTGAGGGTTTTTTTTGCCTAATTTGGCTTGCCTAATTACCCCTCTTGTACATATCTTTTTCTATTTTATAATAAAATTTTCTGAGATTAGCGGTATATGATAGAAGGATCCTTGAAGTATCAACCTAATTAAAATATCGACAACTCTTCTTGATGTTTGTCCTTTTTTCTAACTTAGAAATAAAGAAACTTCAGGAGTATTTTACACATATAAATGTAAAAAAACAAAAGTATACACAAATATTTTTTTACTCTATATTTATCAGTGATGGAGTCCCTTAGAAAAATATTAATCATTGAGAATCTTACCAAAAAAAAAAATGAGAATTGGCAGGCGATGGCACCAATTTTGTTGGGTGCTCTTAAATTTTTTACAAAACTCAAAACAAAAAAAAAATTGTGTCAATGTATATTAAATGTGCCCTTTTTGAATCCATTTTTCATTTTCACTCAAAACAAAAGAGCAGCAACAGACAGGGATGTGAATAGTTTGAGTATCATGCCAAGCTCTCTTTCCATTTGTATATGCTATCTTTTCCATTTCAAATTTACATCTAGAGCCACTACATCTATGCAACAGGTTAGGCCAACTATCTGTCTTTATTTATATATTTTGCCTCATGCAGTATGCACTGTACCAGGCTAACAGGCTATTTCATTTCATATTTGAAAGATGATTTGATTGATGTCCTCCATCTCTGTTTTTTCCCAATAGGCCTGACACATAACTTTAGAGGTATTTTTAAAGAATAGTGATATTTAAACAACTATATTTAACAACTATTATAACAACTTCTTTTTCCTCTTTTTTATTGATAAAAACAATAGAGAGAGAAAAATAAAGAGAGAGAATAAAAACATAATGTGAGTATGAAAAAAATTTGTTAAAAAGTTGTCATAAAATGATTGTACAAATATCATTTCTCATGTCCAAAATATTGTTTTGACTTCTCCAAATTGCATAAGTTTGATTTGATCATTAAATTATAGACTTTTGAAAAATATTTGATAGACACTCAATCACTCATACGGTAAAAGCCAAATTATATAGAGATTGTTTAAATTATTTAATTATAATAAATTGATCTTTTAATTTTTTTCCGTGACAATTATGCCTTTTAAGTTAATTAACGGATCCTTCAAAAAAAAGTTAATTAAAGGTAACAAGTTGGCTTTTAAGTTTTTTTTTCTTCTATAAATTTGGTCATTTAAGTTATTTAACTGTGGTGCTTTAGAGAATTTTTTTCCTTGTAACAAAAAAAACAATTTGGAGAATTTTATATCTAAAAATGTGAGTTATTCAAAGCTTAAATGTTACGATTAAATAACTTAAAGGAACTAAGTGTTACGAAAAATACTTAAAGAGCTAATTTGTAACAATTAAATAACTTAAAAAATGTTAGTGGTACACAAAAAAACTTAAAGGATAGCTTATTATAATTAACTTAAATGACTTACGATGTAATTTAACCTACGGTAGAGCAGTCTAAAATTGACCACACCGGACCATTAATCCACAAATTTGTAGGGCTAGAACATAAAATAAAATAAAAAGGCAATCGTATGGAAACCAAATGTTTAAGGAAGTTAGACCAAGTTACCTATTTTACAATATCTTTTGTTAACTACTTTGAATTGTTAATGTGATAACCATTTTCTTATGTATGACAACACTTTATTATCCCTAAGGTTGTACTTTGAAAATGTGATTTGTGACAAATACTTTATAATTTTGCATGCATATTTTCTCTACGAGGTGTGTCATTTGAATAATCATTTATGTGACAACTTTTAGGATAACCCATAAATTTACAAAGAACAATAAATATTGATATGAAAACCAAAATAATAGAGAGAGAAAATAAAAACATAATATGAGTATGAGAGAAAACTTTCACAAAATTGTTGTACAAATATCATTTCTCTTTCTCAATGGATGTTAATTTGATGGATGTTTATGTGATAGATATTTTGAGTTGTTTTCTTCATGCATCTTGATTTAATAAACGTTTTATGCGATGGATATTTTTCGTTGTGTCATTTATCTTTTTTCTTGCTCTGAAAAAAAAAACTTTGTTGTATATTTCATGTGATAGTCAATTTCAATAGTTAGGACATGTCTTTGATTGAGATCTGAATAGACTTTAAATAGGTTAAAATAACACGTGAACAAATAGGTTAAAGCAACACGCGATTGGGATTGTGAGGCGCAAGTGGACATTTTTTTCAATGTTACGAAATAGGTTAAAGTATTACGCGAGCAAATTGGTTAAAGTAACACACGATTGAAATTGTGAGGCACAAGTGGACACTTTTTTCAATATTACGAAATAGGTTAAAGTAACATGCGAGCAAATAAGTTAAAGTAACACGCGAGTGGAATTGTGAGGAACTGGACACTTTTTTCAATGTTAGGAAATAGGTAACACGTGATTGAAATGGTGAGACGCAAATGGACACTTTTTTCATACCCTCTTAGTAACTTGAGTTTGTATCCAAATTGATACAAAATTTGAGCATAAGATCTAACTAATAGAGAGAATATTACAATTCAAACATATATGAATTCAAGTGTTCAACACAACTTGATTGATTTACAACATCATCTAATGACACGCTCAAGTCTCAACTAAGAGGCTATGAAATGAAGCTTTCAAAATATATATTTTAACTTGAACTTTGCCTTTCTCTATTCTTTTCTTTCTTTTATCTCATAAACTTTTCATATGAATTTGAATGATTGGCCTAAAGTTACTTTTCTTGGATTAGTCCGACTCTCAGTCCATTTTACTACCATACCAGATAGGCAAATAAGATATAAGTAAGTAAAATATAATAATACTATGGAAGAGTTCAATAAACACAAACACACATCACAGTTCCAAGTTTAAAACAAAAGGTCAATAAAAGACACAAATAAAGCAACATATGTAAACAATTCCAGCACACGACTCTTCCTCCGACTCTGATTCGCACACTGAAGCCACTCGACGAAGGGTTTAACATTCTTCCAAATTAGAGTTCTTTGTGACTCCTTTTAGCACTTCTCAATGCCACTACAATACGTGCTCTTCCTCCAACGCATCAGCAACATCATAGAGTGCCTTCCAAACCAAGGCAACTTCTTTGAGTGCATTGGAAATTCTTCAGTTGCACGCAACAACAACAAAGGTATAACATCTTCCACAACAACTGCAGCAGCAAGGTTTCTCTTCTTCTTAAGTAATTTCTCCTCCTTTTTGAAATAGCAATAAACGTCACAAGAAAGGGGGGTTTGAATTGTGACACTTTTAATAATTATTCCTGCAACTTAAATAAGTATATATGCTCAAGAAAATTCTTGGTTAGTGTGAGTGGTAATAAAATATTATAATATTAGGACCAGAGAACTCTGGATAATGAAATAAATAAAAGGACCAGAAAGTTCTAGAATAAAAGACTAAAATAAATAAAGCAGTAAAGGACTAGAAAACTCTGGATATATAACTGAAATAAATAAAGTGATAAAGGACTAGAGAACTCTGGAAATATTAAGAATAAAATAGTTAATTAATAAATAGGACTAGAAGGTTCTGGATAATTATTAAGTAGTAGGTTAATAGTTTAATTTTAGTTTAAGGACCAGAGCACTCTAGAAATTTAATATAGTTAGTTATAGGTTAAATGTGACGGCCATAAATTAAGAGATGAGAGAAGAGAGAGAACACGAGATTTATCCTGGTTCGCCTAACCGGCTACGTCCAGTCCCCACACTACGTGTGAGATTATCCACTATAATATCCTGCTATTAGAAACTTCTGAATAACACTATAATTTGTTGATCACACCAGATCAGTCCGATTACAGTCTGTATTATCAACCTCAGCAGGCTTCTACAATTCTTGATCACACAAAAAAAGTTCTATCTCAAACTATTAAGCCCTATAGACTTGAGATCTAGTTACACTTTGTATGGTGGTGGATGTTGGTTGAATATGGTATCTCACTTGGAGATTTTAAATGGTATCTCTTGGAGATTTCTAAAGGTATCTCACGTGGAGATTTCAAAATAATATCTCAAAGAGATATTTTAAATAATATCCCAACTTGGAGATATTATCAATACAAACTTATAGTGATATCTTAAATACAAGAG
>Ga0315915_1000649_pt1 | contig 37676 bp, 20 predicted proteins | sample MpolbnodulesMG_FD_207738 | JGI IMG/M metagenome (GOLD analysis project Ga0315915, IMG submission 207738) | Medicago polymorpha root nodule microbial communities from Los Angeles, California, United States - branched nodules | ecosystem: Host-associated > Plants > Roots > Nodule | place: USA...
AGGTCCCTTGTAAATACTCATAAATGAGAAGTAGCACCGACACCACTCACATTTTATTTTTTCCGCATTATGTCATAATCGCGATCGAGGACCAAAATGAATTAGTGACAATTAGGTTAATTATTGGACTTCAAAATTTTTCTTAAAATCAAACTATTAGTAGTTTTATGTTCACTTACTTGAGAATTTGCTTGGGATCAAATGTCCTTTGTAAACTTCTCATTTTTATTACCTTACGTTATTGCGATTAGTTTTTTTTTTTTTAGCTTGCGTTTAACTTAGAAAAATCATTTTTCCAAAAAAAAAAATATGCCAAACTTCAAAAACATTTTCTTAAGAAACCTTGGATTTTAACCCCAAGAGTTTATTTTCCTTTTATTTTCTTAATTAAACTTTTAATCAATTTTAATATCCATATTAGACTTGGATTTCTTTTAATTAAAATTAAACAACCTCACTTCATTTTATTCTTCTATGCCTTGAGGCCTCTTTTCCCTTTTCAAAACTATTTTCAAAAACTCTAAAAATAACCCAACCCACGAAAAATAATTTTTAACAGTGATTTACATTGGTTTTGATCCCTTTTCTTTAGGGTATGTAGGCAAAGGATTTTATCCTTCCAAATCAAATAAAAAAAAACCAAAAACATACTTCTTCTCCCTCCATTCTTTCACTTAGACATTTAGGCAACTATTTTCAAAATAAGTAAATAACTTAGCACAAGATAATTTAGGCAAAAGGTTCCTACGGAGTACCGTAGTCGTTTAGGGTGCGTAAAACCTTCCCTTCGCGAAACCAACCCCCAGATTCATAATCTCATAAGGGTTTTTACTTACTTTTTCCCTTCCCACGAATAAAAGTTAAGAGTTCAAAGATTTTACGATTCAAATCAATCAATGGTTTGATATCCAAAATCGAGGAGCACAAAAACTAAGAAATAGTTTCTCGTAACTAGGGTGTCGAATTAGTTTTAACGGTTTTATCCGTATTTCGATATTAATGTATTTTGGCTCATTAGTTGGATTTCAATTTTAATCAAAATGCCATTTCTATTTCCTAAGAGTTTTGTTGCAATATTCGACAATATCCATGACTTAGACGATTGATTCTTGGCGTTAACCTTAGTTTTAATTTTAATGCCAAGTTTTCCGTTTCTCATCAAAACTACTATTGTACTATTTTAATTTCCTGCAATATGGGCTTATATTTTTTCAAATACTTGCCGTTTATTTTGAATATTCTATGGTCGGAAGCTAATTCTTCTATCTCATAAGAACCATTTGAAAATACTTGTAAAACTTTAGATGATCCTTCCCAATTTGGTGACCATTTGCATAAGACTCTATCCTTTTTGTCCATAGGCAAAAGTACTTTCCAAACAAAATCTTCAATGTTAAACGATTTTGATTTTACCTTCTTATTATAGGCTTTTGCGACGCGTTCTTTTCGCCTCAAAAGCACTTCCAATGCCATCCACCTTTCTTCATCTACATCAACCAACTCATTCAACATCATATTCCAATATTGATATGTTGGAATTTCCATCTATCTTTGTACTCTGGCTGATTGTACATAAATTTCCACTAGTAAAATCGCATTATACACAAAAGCCAATCGAAATGGTGTAGAATTTGTTGACTCTTTTGGAGATGTTTGACAAGCCCAAAAAATTCTATCTAAAGTTTTATGACAATTCTTTGGTCTATAACGTACATGTTTCTTAATCAAATTAATGACAATTTTATTGGCAACTTCAACTTGATTGTTTGCTTGAGCATAATATGGTGTCGAAGTGAGCAACTCAAAACCTGTTTGGTTGGCAAAATCAAGCATCTTTTGACCAACAAAGATTGGACCTTGACCTGTAGTGATAGTTTCAGGAATTACAAATCTATAAAGAATATGATTTTGAATAAAACTAATCACAGTCTCCGGGTCAACCTTGGATAAAGGAATGGCTTCAATTCATTTAGCAAAATAATCTATTCCAACTAAAATAAATCGATGACCTCTAGATGAAGAAGAATGAATTTCACCAATTATATTTAAAGTCCAACCTCTAAATGGCCAAGGTTTTATTATGGAATGTAATTCACTTGCAGGTACATGTTGAATTCCTGCATGTTTCTGGCACTCTTGGCACCCTTTTGCAAACTCAATGCAATCTTTCGACATGGATGAGCAATACAACCCTTTTCGAAATATTAACCATTTCATCTTATGACCTACTTGATGAGAACTACATGACTACTATGAACCCCACAAACAGCTAGGCAAGCCTCGTTTTCATTGATGCACTTACGTAAAACTCCTTCAGAAGTTTACTTAAACAATTCATTTCCAATAATCACATAGCTTAAGGCTCTGTTTGGATATCTAAAAACGAACGGAGCGGAATGGAATGGGATGGAACGGAATAGAATGGGAGTCCATGCCATTATTTGGATATTTTATGGTGGAACGGAACAAAATACCATTCCATTGTTTGAAAATTGAACATAATGGACTAAGTTATAATTTTTTACTTCCTTATTTACCCCTATTTAGAAACACTTATAACGAATGTATAACTAGCTAAACATATAAACTATAGTGTGTCAAAAAGAAATCATATTTTTTTTAGCAAAGTCTATTATAATTAAATAGCAGGGAAAATGAAACTAACGGGATATTTATTTATAATAGTCAAAACTTAGTTGTTAATTTTGTTAGACTTCCCTAAAAAAAATTTATTTTTGTTAGACTTTCTTCGTTCAAAATTTTTTGTTATATCATATTTTTATTTTTAAAGTTTTTTTACAGATTTTTTTTAATGTTGTTAATGCTTCTCTTTTTACGGAAATTTTTGTTTTGATATTTTAAAGATATTTTAAAAACACTACTGTCAAGAAAAGATATTTTAAAAATAACATAGTGCAGGCATTCCCATAAAATAATAAAAAAAAAACATAGTGCATGCATTATAGCTCAATCGGTTTCTTTTTTTCTTTATTTTTGGTCATTCGTTTTTTTAATGCTATTGCATCAGAGGAGAAAAAATTGTCACTATGCGCTGCATATGACAAATAGCATACATAATGCAAAGAAAAAAAATATCACGTCAAATTACTATGCCAGTGTTATTTATGTTGTGTAGATACGTGATGCAGAATATGAGAGTATAAAGCATAAGGATATAATGGTATTTATAATAATTAAAAATTAAATAAAAAGAGATTCCATCTCATTCCTCCCAAATTGGAGGGATCAAAAGTGAGAGTAAGTGATGGAATTGGATGGAATGCATTCCACTCCATTCCATCCTTTTATTATCTATCCAACCAATTGAACTAAAACTAATTCCATTCCACTATATTCCATCAATCCAAACATATTTATATGTAGTTTTTTTTTTGATAAACTGTGCCTGATGGATTCTCAAGGTAGTCTACGGTTGGTTTTCTCCAATCATTATTTGACAAATTTTCAATGGCAAAAATTTCAGGATAATAATAATCATAATAAGAGTATGGCTCATTAGAGTTCAATTCTCCTTCTGCCCCCACAAGTTTTGGCATTGACAATTATGTCGAAGGGCATTCAGTAGGAATCAATTTATCTATGATTTTTATCAATTCCTGTAATTTCTGTTTAGAAATCTTATATCCTGAAGCAATTTGTGCCAAATCATTTGCCACTTGATTCACAATTCTTGGCACATGTTGAATACTGATAGATTCAAAATTATTTAACAAAGAATTAGCACAAACAAAATAAGAAAACAAATTCTCACTTATGCATTTGTACTCCTTTGTTAGCTGCTTCACCACCAATTCTGAATCTCCCTTTATCACAACATTCTTTGCCCCCAATCCAAGCAGTATCTCTAATCCCACTATTAAAGCTTCGTATTCAGCCTCATTATTGGAGCAAGAGCCATTGATTTTATATTTAAACTTTGTTGGTATATTCAATGGAGAAATTATGAAAATACCAACTCCATTACCATTTTTATGGCTGGAGCCATCAAAATATAAAGTCCAAGGTTGATTTTCCACATAACTTTGTGTTGCTTCGACCAAGGAATGATCAACTATAAAATCAGCAACAATCCGACCTTTGACAGCTTTCAAAGGTTGATAAGTTAGTGAATATTCACACAAAGCTAAATCCCATTTTCCAACTCTATTATGTAAAATTGGTTTCGACAACATGTGTTTAATAACATCAAAATGCGAATAAACATAAAGAACTACAGACTTTATATATTGCTTAAGTTTGGAACATGAAAAGTACAGACATAAGCGTAATTTTTGAACATGACTGTATCTAGTTTCAACATCATTTAAAACTATGTTGAGGTAGTAGATGGCTCTTTCGACACCATTCTTATCCTCTTGAGCTAGTATGCTTCCTATTGTTGAATCAGACGCTGAAATGTACAATTTCATGCTTTTATTCCTAGTTGGAGGCAATAAAATTGTAGGCTTCTTCAAATAATATTTGATTGCATCAAAAGCTTTTTGATGTTCCTGCCTCTAGTTAAAACTGTTTTTTTCTTCAGTCGGAGTAGTGGTGAAAATGCTTGTGTTTTTCCACTTAGGTTGGAGATAAATCTTCTCAAGAAGTTGATTTTTCCCAACAAAGACTGAAGTTCCTTCTTCGTCGAAGGAGGCTTGGTTTCCAGTATAGCCTTAGTTTTATTCTGATTGATTTCAATGCTTTTTTTATGCACAACAAAACCCAAGAAGTCATCTGCACATACACAAAAGGCACATTTAAGTGGATTCATTTTCAATCCATATTTTCTCATTGTTTCAAATGATAGTCGAATGTGTTCTAAATGATAATCTTTCGATGAAGATTTTACCACAATATCATCAATACAAATTTGCATAAATTTACCAATAAAATCATGAAACATTGAATTCATTTCTCTTTGGTATGTAGCACCAACATTTTTTGGGCCAAAAGACATCACTACCCATTCATAAGTGTCTAAAGCTCATAGGCATCGAAATGTTGTTTTTGATACGTCTTCTTCAACAATAAAGATCTGGTTATAACCAGAGTAGCCATCAAGCATACTCAAATTATGCTGCAAAATCCACTAACATTTCTGCCACTTGCATATGATATTCATCCTTAGGTGTAGTATTGTTCAAATCTCTAAAGTCTATACAAACTCTAAGAGATCCATTTTTCTTAATTACATGAACAATATTTGCTAACCATTCAACATACCTTGCAGTTCTAATGAACTTGCTTTTGAGGAGTCTTTCGATTTCCTCTTTAATCTTCGACATGATCTGAGGTCCTTCTTGGAAGCTGTTTTGCTGGTTTCTTGTCTGGTCGAATTGGTAGTTTCAATTCTACCACATTCCTGCTTAATCCAGGCATTTCATTATAATGCCAAGCAAAACAGTTTTTGTACTTCTTTAGAAGTGCAATTATTTGAACCTTAAATTATGGTCCAATTTTAGAACTTATGTAAGTTGACCTTTTAATTGATCAGTCTCCCAAATCAATCTCTTCCAAAGGATCCTGAGCCTGGATCTTTTTGGTTTCAAGAGAAAGATATTTCTTAAAACCTAAAGGTTCATCTTCGAAGATACAATCAAGTTTTTGGCCTTCAACCATTATTTCCTTATGTTCTTAACTAACTGATTTGACAACATCTTTTTTGATGGTTCCTATGACCATCTTTTGTTGTAATTTAGCCTTTAAGGACCTCTTGATTTTATTTTCGGCCAAATAAGCTGTAATCCTGTTCCAAGCATCTTGCTTAGACATGATAATTATTCAATATTCCACCCAGTTGGGGGAATTAAATCTTTTCATAATGGATTATGTGTTAGATACCTCTCTTTCCCACATGAAGCCATAAGTTGGGTGAAAACTTACATACTCACATCTGTCTGGTCGATACAACCAGATTTTGCAGCAAAGCATGGCGCAATATTTGCCAAATTTTCCTCAAATGTCTTTCTTTTGACTTGATTGACCTCAACAAGAAAATAACTTTGATCTGCTTCAATATTTTTGACCATACCATCATCCCTCCAGATTACAATCCTCTGGTGCATAACTAACGGAACAACACCTAAGGTTCGAGTGATTAGTCTCCGCAGTTGCACGCGTGGAAAATACGTGGTTTACACAATTATTTTTAAGATCATAACTAAAGTAGCTTCTAAAGAGTTCAATATAACATTACTTTGCTCTTAGTTTTTCTCTAGTACTCCTTGTGCGAGGTAAGTAAAGACAATTGGTGATTATAATACCATACACCATAGGAACATCGTGGTTTCTCGTTGTACTTAACCTTTTGTTAATATTCTTTGCATTGTCTGTAATACCACCATCCATGTATTGTATATTCTCAACATAAACCCCAATGTTTAAAGGGTAATAGTGGTGTTTGCTTGGGCTTAGTTTGGTGCTATAATTTATTTCCGGATTAAGCCTGTTTTTGTTCAAATTGTTCTTGAATCTTGACTTTTTGACTAAGTCTAATCCCTCGGTCCATTTCTTCATTTTGAATCTATTTTTGCATGTTGATATATTCTTCCATGTTAGGAAAGTCATATTTGGCATGTTGTGGTTGAATCTTCCCCCATTAAATGACCCATAATATCGACGAATATTGTTTTGTTATTTCTCTTTTTCCTTTCCACCTTGATTTAATCACCATGTACTACAGAAGGAAGAATGTAATTACTCACCATAAAGAGAATTGTATCCTCATTACTATCTCATTTTGTAACGTTTCTATTTAAATTCATTATCGATTTTACCGGTCACTAGGTTTGTGACTCCGGTTCTGGGTTTTTGAACAATGATTCATTATCTTTCTTTATGAGTTAAACATCCCTACCATATTTCGATGCTACCATTACTTTTTATTTCTCTTTTGAAGGAGCACACTCTTTCATCGCATGGTCGTAGACTCGTATCATCCACAATACCTACAAATTATGTGTAGACAATTGTACTGCACTTGGTACCATTCTCCATTTATCCCCACACGACCAACAACCGTCTTTTCCGAGATCAGCTTCCACAAACATACACACAAACCTTTTGCGATCAATCTTCAAGGTTTAATGATCAATTTAACACGAATACCGATCAATCAGACCAAAACCCACGAAAACATAGTCGTCATAAAAAAAACATCATTTAGACTCATAGCTCTTGTCCAAACAATAATTTTGTCGATCTTTGTCGTAAACACATTAAAAGATGGTGTCCATTATCAAACCACCAAGTCGTGATCATAAATCATTCACAGACCTTCGTTTACGACACTCAAAAGTCCAGACCCAAAATCATTTGTCTGAGTAAGTTAAGGGGCCAAAATTGGAATTTAACCCCAAACCAAAAAAAAAAAAAAATTGGATCGGAAAATTGAGTTGAAAATGTAATCACCAAAATTTCATAATCTTCCAAATCTTCCAATTGAGTTCAATTCAAATATTTATTTCAATTTAACGTTTAGGGTTTGAAACCCTAAACCCATTACGCATTCATTCATCAATGTCAAATCATCATCGTTCTGCAAGTTCTTCTTACAAAACCGTTCTTCCTCCACAAGAACTCCTCGATGATCTCTGCAGGTTCGTTAATCAATTTTCCCTTTTTCTGCTTTTAGGGTTACGTTTTTTTTTCTTTCTGAATTTTTACTTGCTTAGAAATGATTTAGTAGCGTGTTACATGAAGAATCGTGGTGTTGATTTTTGAGGATTAAGCTTTAGTGGATTGATTCATGTTTTTTTTTTCTTCTTTCTGCTGTTGAAATTTTACGTTTTTTTCTTTCTGTTTGTTTAGTTAAGAGTATGTTTTGTTACAAAAATTGATTTTGAGTGAGTTGATTTTAGTTAAACAATAAGGGCCTGTTTGGATTGGCTTATTTTTGAGGTTATACAAAAGAGCTTATGCAAATTAATAAGCTTTTATGTATTATTCATTAGTTTGTTAAGGTAGTTCATGAAAAAACAGCTTATGAAGATACAATTTTCGTTAGTAAAAACTTATGAATTAATACAAAAGCTTATTTATTTGCATAAGCTATTTTTCATAAGTTTAAAAATATGTCATTCCAAACAGGCCCTAAATGTTAGTTGCATATGAAGTGGTTTGTGTTTGGATATATCTATGTATAAGTGAGTTAAACAATAAATTTGACTGTCATAAATTAGTACTACTTGTTTTTATTTTTCTACATTTTTACTCACATTAGTGTGTTTGGTTCTACGGTTATGAAAATTGATTATGAATGAATTGATTTTACAAAATTGATTTTAGTTAAATGTTAAGTGGTTTATGTTTGTAGAAGTGAGTTGAACAATCATTGAGTGTAAAAATCACGCCTGGACCCTGGAGTCAAAAGCTACAAATTATTGTTTCAAGTTAGAATCAATTATGGAGTTAAAATCAATTTCATTCAAAAACATATAAATTTTGGTTCCACATTTGACTAGAATTAATTCTGAAGGTGTAAAATTGATTTTGACATACTCTTGAGTAGATTGATTTTGCCTCCAGAATTTTTCTAACATAAAGCTAGAAATTAGAGCTTTTGATTCTAGAATTGATTTTTACACTCAAACTTAGTGTTCAACTCACTTTGGCTTTAGTGTATCCAATCTTAAATCACTTTACCGTCAACTCACTTTTAGTTAGATTCGATTTTACAAAATCAATTAACTCAAATTCAATTATTTTCACTGTAGAACCAAACACACACTAAGCATGTCAAAATCAGTTCTACACCTCCAAAATCATTGATTCCTCGTGAAACCAAACGTACACTTAGAATAGACTAGTGCTGTCTTACTTGAGGAATTGTGGTGTTGACTGTGGATGAAACTTTTACTTTATTTTTTAAAATGAAGCATCGATGAATTAAGCATAGATGGTAAATTAAGCATCGATGAATTGATTCATGGTTCCTGAATATGTCAAGTGTTGTTACTTTAGTCCTGAATGTATCAAAGTTACAAAGACATCTTCCAGTGTTGTTTTTGTTAGTAATTTTATGGATTTACAAAAAATGCATTTAAAGATGAATTTAGGCATGTTGTCGTTGTAATTTTGATACATTCAAGTACTATCATGACCAAGGTAGCCAGGATCGAGTCCCAGCTCGTAGGATCGCACGATCTTACGTGCTTTCCCCACCCAAACGAGCTTCGACCTTGATCTGGGTCGTTTTTGCCTTTTTTTTGGTCAGGATTGAATTTCTGCAGCAGAAACGTGCTGGGCTGGCCAATCTGGGCTGGGCTTCGCGAACCGGGTCGGGTCAAAAATAAAACCTGGTTTTATATATAAAAACGAAACGCATTTCTTTCATCCTCACCTTTTCTAAACCCTAGCCAAGCGGCGGCCGCGATTCCATGTCCCTTTTCCGGTGAAGTTTTTTCCGTCATTCACTCTCTTCCGTCACCTAACCTTGTTTTCGTTCACTTTCATCCACTAAAACTCAGTTTTTCACATTACCCATAACTCTCTGCGTTTTTTCCTCCCTCATCTCTATTCTCTGTTATGATTTTGAATAATTATGATGATTATGACTCATTAATGTGTAGTTTAATGCACAAGTTTTTTTTATTTTTATGTTTTAGTGTATATGTATATGTGAAGTTATAATTTTTCCCTTGAGTGGGTTCTTACGAACTGTGTTATGTCCCTCGTGTTTACGTTCCTACATCGGCCAACCGAACCTACGTAGGATCTCGATCCTGACCACATTGATCATAACATAGCCTCTTGCATTTAAGGACCAAAATGACTGTTTACTCTTATTGTTATCAATTTATTTTACTGTATACTTATTAGTCGAGCTGTTAAAGGTTTTTTGATTGCCGAAGAATAGATTACTAGGCTAATTTTTTTTTGGTTAAAATCCAATCGTTAGGATTCTGAGACTCAATCTGCAATAAGATAACGAACACTGAAAAAAAAACCAATTGAGTATAAGACGAAGATACTAATTGTCTTGAGCATACAATATACAATGAGCCTCATTAATAAACCGGAGTTTTCTCAAAGGAGGTAAATTTGGAAATGACTGAACTATCTAAGGAAACTATATCACGTAAAATAGGGTAGGAAAAACTAGTCACTATAGCTACATGAAACTGAAGTTATTTCACCGCCTATGGTTTATGGCTGCAAGTTGCAAAACAGTTTGATGATGTGCTATCTGTATAGAGGGCTCTTCCAAATGCCAAATCACTTAACCTGAAATCAACTACTCAGTCAGGTCATATCCTTCCCTATGGCTTTTGGTGTAGAAGTACCATTACCATATGTACTGTGATGAAATAAATATCTCGATGAAAGTCTGGCTTATTCAAAGGAATCAACAACATTTAGAATACTGTGAGAATGAGATAAAGAGTATTTACTATTTAGAAAAAGGATTATTAAGTCCCAACAAATCTTCAAGGACTTGTGTCAGGTTTTTGTGTGTGAAGTCTGGACATGGTATCAACAAGGAATTGGTTTAGAATTGTTTTTGGGGGTTCTGTCACCCATTCAATTGTTTTCTTCGGCTTTTATTTATACTTTCTGATAATAGCTTGGACATTTGTTGAAATGATTTGGCATGCATTTTTGGTGATATTGGTTTATCGTATGCTGTTTGATATTCTAGTCCTTTTATTTCTGTAACAATCGGAATCATTTTCATTGATCTCCTCTCTATTTCCTTTATTTACGTTGTTCTTATAGTAAAAGGCCACTTTATGTGTTTATATTGCAGCCGGTTTGTGCTAAATGTGCCAAAGGAAGATCTTCAATCATTCGAAAGGATCTTATTTCTTGTGGAGTATGCACATTGGTTTTATGAAGATAATTCTGTAGAAAATAATCCATCTCTGAAGTCTTTAAGTCTGAAGGAGTTCACTTCTTTAAGTATCCTTACAGCAGTTTTCTTTTGTTTTCTATCCTCTGTTTAAAATAGCATAAGTTACTCTTATTACTTAATTTACATTTTATAATAGTAATATATGAGCTATTCTTTATGCACTGAATTCTTTCTTAGTTTTCATTAAACAAGGGAAAACAACATGGCAAGCTGAATTCTTTGGTTTAGACATGGACATGATATATCAATAGAATTTTTTTCTTTGGATGTTTTGAAATCTTTGATTTTGTTAAAACTTTGTTGCTCTTCAAGACTTAAATATTCTATTATACTTAATACTTCATACAGTCTATTGTAATGTATGAATCAAAGCATGGTCGGAATATAAACTATTCTCGTATGATTTTCTCTAATATTCTAACACCGAACCAAGCACAACTATGTGCAGTTTAGTTTTGTGGAAAGCTTCGTATTTTTGTTGTCATTTAGGCTATGTTAAAGGTAGGAAACTGCATGTGCTATATGGGTTTCGGATCAAACTGGTAGTGACTTAGTGAAAATTTTCTCTGCATGGCATTGAACAGAAAGACGTTCACATGCTTGTGCACTGATACACACATACTTCAATTGAAATGCTAATATTATAATAGTGTTGTTTTTGAATTTCATCTTATGACCAGGTGAGACGAGTTATGATTTACTTTTTAGAAATTAGAAGGCAATGCTGTCTAGGCTTTGCATAGAAAAGGCTAATCATCCCGGCATTTTAATTTCACTGTCCTAATCTCTGTATTCACATCATATACCTGGGTTCTTCCTTAATATTGATCAGTGTTCAATAGCTGTGATGTTTTGAAGCCTTATGTGGCCCACATAGATGATATTTTTAAGGACTTCACTTCCTACAAGGTTCGGGTTCCTGTAACTGGAGCAATAATTCTTGATGAAACCTTTGAAAGGGTAAGCTGAGAATAAGCGCTCTTATTAGCATTGATTATTTGCTTTCTTTAATAAGACAATACCTTGTTTCTCTATTATATTACAATTATTTATTATGGGTTATTTTTTGAAATATTGCTTTCATCTCCACAAATCTTGTGTTCTGTAAAACCTATTGTTTCTGAACATGAGGGATAAATATGCATTCAATTTTTTTAATTAGGTCTCTCAGAAGCAAAATTTTTCTGACTCAAGCACAACTATTTTATTTTTTTGACTCGAGCACAATTGTTTATGAAGAAAAGTCATTCAGGTTTATTTAGTTTGTAACCTGCAATTTCAAGCTGTCACTTTTTTCAGTAGGGAAAAGCCATATGTTGAAGCTAGTGTATATTTTACATCATGACATAAATTTTTCTAGGTTCAAGCAAATAATTTTATAATGAAGCCATGCAACTTCTCTAGGAAACTGCTAGACTTGTGGTTTCTATTCTGTCAAGCAGTTATTTTAGGACAGTTATGTCTTGTCTTATCTATGTTGTGTCAGTTATGTTTGAAGGATAAATAAGAGAAGGGTCAGACATAAGAGGGTTGTCTGGAAGTTATTGAGTGGTTATTGGGAGAGACTGAGGGCCCGTTTGGATTAGCTTATTTTAGAGCTTATATAAAACAGTTTATGCAAATAAATAAGTTTTTATGTATTATTTATAATAAGTTTTTAAGGTTGTTTATGAAAAAACAGTTTATGAAGATACGATTTTCGCTAGTGAGAACTTATAAATTAAAATAAAAGCTTATTTATTTACATAAGCTCAAAATAAGCTCAAACCAAACAGGACCTGAGTGGTTATTGGGAGAGACCCAACTCTCAAACATTTGGGGAAGGGAGTTTTTGTGTTATTCTCTGTACTGTAATTCTGTTTGTATCAATAAATATCAGAAGTTGTTCCAAATCTGTTTGGTATTGAACCAATATCTATCAGAAACCTCCATTGCGGGACTCAAAATGTTCCTATCTAATTTATTTATTGGTATGTTGATGCTTATTTACTTCCATATCTGTTGACAGTGTTTGCTAGTTAAGGGATGGAAAGGTTCAAGTTGGAGTTTTCCTCGTGGCAAAAAGAGCAAAGATGAAGAAGATCATGCATGTGCCGTTAGAGAAGTAAGCGTGACTGTTCAGAGTTTTTTTATTCTAGTCGTGAATGACTCTCTTTCCATTTTCTTTTGCCCTGTTGGTATAGGAAACATAACAAAATTGATATAGATTTATAAAACCTACAAGTATTTTGAATTGGCTAATTCATGTCATACTAAGGGTGCATTTCACCCATCTTAGTTTTGGCTTATCATCTTAAATGGAGAAGTTAGGCAACAAGTCCTTCTTCTTAAAGACTAGTAGGCATATTGAAACAATCCTTACATATGTTATCTATAAAATGGTTCTAAACACCAATAATTTTTATTTATTTCAATAACATAACAGACTATTTTTAAAATTATTTAAAATTTACATGTACGATCTGTGATAGTTATTCTTAATACAACCATGAGTTTTGTAATACATGCATTCGATAAAATGTTATTGAACAGTGTAAAAATACCATTGTATGTTGGTGTAATTTGAACTATTTTCACATATATATGTATATATATTTGAAAGAAATTGAAAACTATTACTTGGTAATGTTGGTCTTATAGAATTTTTAATAAGATTGAGGTTTTTATAAAAATATTTTATTTAAAAAATAACTAGTAAGCAGGAATCACCAAACAATTTCAGTTTATTTGCAAAGCTCTTATTTTTAGCTTTTAATTTAAGGAAAAATTACGCCAAATACACGAGTTTTGCCTTGGCTTTTGCTAACATGTTTTTGTTTGTGCTAAATGCAGGTCTTGGAAGAAACTGGTTTTGATGTTTCAAAATTTCTTAACAAGGATGAATACCTTGAAGTTATTTTTGGACAACAGAGAGTACGGCTTTACATTATTGCCGGTGTCAAAGATGATACATCATTTGCCCCACAAACCAAAAAGGAGATCAGTGTATGTGATTCTTTTGATGTATTTATTTTTAAAGTTTTTATCGTTTAATCATCCTATGTCAGCAACACGAGAGTTATTACCACTACTTATAGTAGTTTCGGATAAAAAACCAATATCTTTACAGAAATACAACTGAAAATTACAAGGCACTATGAGTTATACCCTGATTTCCAAAACATTGTAGCTAGATGAAAATCATAGAGTCATAGTACTCCAAAAACAAGAAAATATCTGCATATAAGGAGAAAATATATGATCATGGGTATTCTCCTCCAACCTGATGTTCATACTATACTGTTAGGATAAAGGAGAGTTACTTAGGGAGGTTTGTTATTTGATTAGTTGGAGATTATCATGTATATATAGAATAATACAAGGATAGAGTAGATTCATCGAGTATTTAAACATCTTGTAGTGGCGACACTATTGTAGAAGGGGAGAAACCTTTGGAGGAGACTTTTCTCTCCAATTCTTTCAGATTTACTGAATATAGTGTTCTTACTATTTATTCCATTTTATGGGTTCCTAACATATTCTGTTTTAAATTTCCACACAGATGTATTTAGGATAAAGAGGGAGAACTCTAAAATATGGAAACATAATCAAAAGCTTATTACCTCTTCACAACAAGTGTAGCGTGGGTAGACTCTAAATGAGATTTTGTTTTTGTTTTTTGCAAAACAGATTTTAAAACACTAAAAGCTTTATATTTTATCACGCTGGCAACGCACTCCAGCATGCCAAGGGTTGCATGTGACTTTGAAGTGTCGACAATTGCGGGTTTCCTAATAACACTCACTCACGCCTAAGACTAAACATCTAAAGAGTGAACATATACGGTTGGCTTAGTAACATACCTAGGATCGAGTGAGACACACTTATTTTAAAATTTATACTTGGCCTAACTCAATCCAAAAAGCTCAAATCAGAACTATTTTGACCATATCTCTATAACGTTTAGCTTATTTTTCTATTTTGTCACCCAACCATTAATATTGAATAAAATAATTCTGTGAAACATGTAGTGCTTTGTCATTTTTATCCCTTGTACAACTGTGGTCTTTGGACTAGTGTTCCTGATATGTTGGAGCCATGTTACCTTGAAATTTGGATTTGTATTTATTTTGCATTGTCTATTTTTATAGGTCTTTAATTACTATAGGAGATAAGAATGCTGATAATTCTTCTTATTATATCTATACAGGAAATTGCATGGCAACGACTTGATGAACTTCAACCTTCTAGTGATGAAGTGATATCTCGTGGGATCACTGGTCTTAAGCTGTATATGGTGTCCCCCTTTCTGGCGTGAGTACAACTTTATGTTTTTGATATTTTGGTAATGTCTCTTGTGTTGTCAATGTTAAAAAAGATTCGCTGCCTTCATGCAGATCTTTGAAGTCTTGGATTTCAACACACCAACCTCCTATGGCTCCAAGACCTGACTTGCCACTTAAAGGTATTTCCTATGTCAATGCAAGTGCTGGTTGGTTGTTACAAGCATCTATTATTTTATTGTTTAATTGCCTATAATGAAAATAAAGAAAGAGAAACTAATTTGAGAGAGAAAGAACATTCTGAATCTGTTTTATGAATTTATGACCTTAGCTGTATGCACAATATCATGCATTTGCAAATACCGTTAACATTCCCCGTCTTCTCAATGTGTAAGAGAAGACTGGACTCTGATTTGGTCAATAATGGACTGAAAACGGAGGTCTGTGGGACACTTGGTAAGGGAGTCAATAAGTTGATCAAGAGACGTCACGTGCACACCATTTAGAAATTTAGTAACCGCGTAGCCCTTTTGCGAAGAAAATAAAAATCCAATTCCACAAGCTTTAGTCTGGAGTGCAGAACTGGACTGTGGCTGATAGCTACTGTACTCTGGTTATCACAATTAACTACATGAGTAGTGCAAGAAATCTGCAACAACAGGGCTGCAGCAGTAACCCTTGATGAATGGCATCCTTACGGTACCATGGAGTTCTGTCGACATTTTTCGAGTGCTCTAAAGTGAGCACTTCTATGTATTGGAAGACCGTATTAACATAAAACTGAGTTGTGGACGATTGATTGTAGCATATAGCTACGCTCGCAGAGACTTTTGAAAGTTTGCAGTTTCCTGGCTTGGGATTGGCCACTGGTTTGCAATCTGCCATATCTGCCCTGTGTAGAAGGTTCTTGATATACTTTGATGGATACAACAATAAAGAGCCACTGAGGTGTTTAATTTAATCTGGATATTAAGGAAAAAAAAATCAATTGAACCTAGTTGCTTCAAGGAAAATTGTGTTTCACGCTTCTGAATGAGCTAATGAACTACAAAAGATCCATGGATGATAATATCATCCACATATACAAAGTTGTTTGTTCTGTAGCACAGTAGTGTTGCCTGGATTCACCCATATTTTTATTCACTGTTGTCGTAGGCAGTGTGATGTATTTATAAAATGCTACAAGTCGGTCACAATTAGTAATAACTGATAAGATTTTGACTAGTATATAGAATATACATGATTTTATAATATGGGACAAGGAGCATTATTTTATCTACTCTGGCTGTCATTAGACTTGTGTTAATTACCAGCTATAGTTCAATGTGTTGCACTAGGCTCGGATTCAAAAAGAAAATAAATGGTAGATGCACTTGCATAAATTGTACTCATGCATTTTTAATTTGATTCTTGTGGATTTCCAAGACTTTTGCATCAGGATTACTAACGGCCTTTATTCTTTTATTAAGGAATTTGTGTGTGGAAAGCAAAGCACAGTTCTACTGGAAGCAGTTCCACAATTATGGACAGCCAACCAACAAAATCTGAACCTGATTCTCAGCCTATCGATGTGGGGCCTGGCCGGAGCTTAAGGAATTTCAGATTTAGCACTGCACCAATTTTACAAGCAATGGAAGCTTCCTTTTCTTGAAAGTCCCGCAACCATTCCTGTAAAGTATTCTTCGACTGAATTGTTTTGCCCATTTCACCCGTAGTTATCCCTCTCTATGATCTAGTTAGGTTTCTGTACATGATGTTTGTCCAGTAGTCTAATATGTAGATTATGTGCATCAACCAAGTATTTGTACCTGTGAAAAGATAGCATTCTCAGTAGCATATGAAGAAGTAGAAACATTTCGGTGTAAAAGTTACTGTACTCCGTCTGATCAGAACTCGTTCATGTGATGACTCAAACTCGATCTCAAAAAGAATAGAATTTATTTCTTCAGTAATGTATACTATTAATCTCTACAAAGCAGCTACTTCATGCCAACATAGCAAGCACTTTTTTTTGTTGGAAAACTTGTGCTGTAAACATGACATCTTTATTGTTGAAAATAAAGGGATTGTTTGTGATACCTAACATTCTATGGCTCTTTCTGTTTAAAATATTTGTATTCACAAGTAAGATGTATTTTTTTCGAACGTGTATTGGCTTTCGAAAGTGACCATTGCAGTTTAGGTTGTACAAGTTTGACTCCAGATTGTGTAGAAAATATACCCCGGATGTTCGCTTTCAATAGGTGCTTAGGATGTGATTAACCTGTTGAATGTTAATTTGCAGGGCATGTTTTAATATGTTTTGAAATCAATATTCGGAATGTATAAATGGTGGTCTTAACAAGTTAAAAATACTTCGAAACCAAGTTAAAAATAATTTTTGATTTTTGATTTTGGTAATATTTTAGCACTTGAAAAGTTGCAGTAATATCTTAATGCAATGTCGTCTCTGAGAACAATACAATCAGTTAGATTTCTTATTGTAGAAAAGAAATATTTTTTCCCTCCCAATGAAGTCATGTGGTAAATCACACCAAGGTGCCTCTCACATATGCAATGCATGTGTGGATTGAGTGTCCTTTGGGAATTATGAAGTTGGTGTCTTATTTTACACCAGAGTGTGTGATGACTAAAGCTGAGACTGTTCTTCATACACATGGAGTCTTGAGATGTGATAAGTGAGAACATACAATTTCTATGTGTGAAACTTCACTGGATTATGTGACTTCTTTAGAACATGTTTCTGTGTGTTTCTTTGCGAGTACGTGTCTTCTTCATAAAATGTTTCATTTCATGAGTGTGTTTTTTTCATCATAACGTGTCTCCTTATCCTTTGCATCGAACAAACCGTAGTTAATCTTTAATCCGTCCTCAAAAGTACAAGGCTTACTCGAAATACATTTTCAACAATATATTTTAACATATTTGAGCCAAATTGAGAAATTTTTCAGACCCGAATAGTGCATCAAAGCAATTGTTAAACTACTTTTTTTCTTTTTTTTTTACAAAAATTGTTGAACTACTTTTGAAATTGTTTTTTTTTTTGAACAAGTACTTTTGAAATTGTTAACTTAAATTTTGAAAAAAAATCCCAATTAACATGCCATCAATACCCCGTGAGTAAAAGTTCTTTGTATAACAATTTTGTTAGAAAAATAAATGTTTTTTTTAAAGAGAAAAGAAAATGTGTAAGTTTTTTATGCCTAAAAGATTATCAAATTTATTTTTAGTTGACAAAATTTTTGCAGGTTTTCGTTTGTAATTTTTTTCCTGCGCACAATTTTAATACCCATGGTTAAGTCAATGAGTACTTTTGAATGTTTTTTTACAAACATATTTAGAACATTACAAAAAGTTTCACCTTAAAGAAAGACTTCAAAATTTAGTTTCTATATGCAAAAAGTCGGAAATTAAGGAATGAATGACTGAACAGTTATAAAGAAATACACCAAAAAAAAAAGAACAGTTATCAAATCAGTTTGTAGTTTTTTTTTTGGTTTTAGGCAACTATACAATATATTTAGTCTTTCAAAAAAAAATTCAATATATTTAGGTCAAAATTTTCATTATTTTTATTTTAAACTTTTGAAATTTGAAAGAATCATATTTAATTCATCAAATGTTAAAAAATTCTAAACTTTTGTAAATAAATGTTTTAAGACATTGTAGCATAACTCAGTTGGCAGGGATATGCATTGTTATATGCAGGGGCCGGATTCGAACCCCGGACACCCTACTTATTCACCTTAAAAAAAGTGAATTCTAACCACTAGACTACTTAAAAAAAAAAAGTTTTAGGACATTCTAATAAACATGTTTGGACAAAAATTATTCAAAAACTTAAAAGTTTAAAAATGTTTTTACAATTTTGAAGAAAGAAGAGAGGACACATTCTCCTTCTCTTTTGTGAAGAAAAATGAAGTTTAGTAACTTTTTGTGGATGAAAAAATTATTTAACCAAAAATAAATAAAATATTTTTGTACCAAGTTTTGACGTTTGATTGTAAAATCTTTTCCTTTTTCCGACCGGCGGCTACCACAAACACTTCCAGTTCAGAGAGACATACGAACAGTCAGACAACCCTTGTTTGTACCTCTCTCTCTCTCTAAAATACCCTTCTGAATTGGAACATTTTGATTCATTTCTTGTTGTTATTCAGGTTAAAATGGGTATTATAAATTTACAAAATTCATCTGCTTTATGCTTGGTTGATTCATCACACAGCAATTTGCAGCAGAGAAGGAAATTTGTGACAATGGCTTCTTCAATGATTCCTCCTTCTTCTGTTGAACAAGTCAACAATGGTCCTCTTCAGGTTACTACTACTGGTGACTCCTTTATCAGACAACATCTTCGGAAATTGGCTCCTTATCAACCCATTTTGCCTTTTGAGGTTTGTTGTTTCCTCAAACTCAATCCCATTTTGTCTTTTGCCCAGTGGATTATGTAACACCGACACTTCTGACAGATGACGTGCTTGTAGTGTCAGTAACTGACATGACACCAACATATGTGATTATATTCAATTGATTTATTGAAGCACTAGTGAAGACGCGAACACGACACTGACATGTCAACAATAATAATTTAAGAAAATGAATTTATTGAATGTTATCATCTGTGTGGGTGTAAGACACTCACACCTGTCTGACACCGAACACACCTTTCATCAGAGGTGTCTTATCGGCGTCGACGTGTCAGTGTGAGTGTCGTATCTAGTGTCTGTTTGTGCAAGTGTTTTATAGCTACAACAACAATGTTGTTTGTGTTGGGAAAATTGTTCCACTGCAATGTAGTTTAGTAACATAAGAAGAGGAGGGTTTGTGATGCAGGTTTTATCTTCTCGTCTTGGACGCAAGCCTGAGGATATTGTCAAGTTAGATGCTAATGAAAATCCTTATGGACCCCCTCCAGAGGTGAGCCATTTTTTTTTGTTATTTTTCCTCACCATTGAAAAACAGTAACATAATGTTGTAATTGACCAGGGCACTGTTTTACAGGTGTGTTATTTTAACAAAACAATTTAACAACAAATTAGACCGTTAACATAGTTTAGTGGACGGTTAATGAATATAGCAAGTTGTCGCTGCTCATTAATCATCCAGAGTGATCCAGTTGTTTTACAGTTGTGTTATTAATAAATGTATTTTGAAAGTCATTAACCATAACAAAAATCGTGGTTAATGACTATCATGTGTATTTGACCATCTGAAAATTGTGTATATTCAAACATATTTTGGACGATTAATGGATATATATTTGAGCACCTAAAAATCATGGTTAATTGCGTTCAGTTGACGGTTAATGAGTTGTGACACCTTGCTATATCCATTAAGCATCTACTTTCACAATGTATAAGTTGTGACACCTTGATTATTATGTTCAAATGTATTGTCTCTCGAGTTGACTATTGGAGGTTTGACATGACAGGTCATGGAAGCCCTAGGGTCAATACGATTCCCATATGTCTATCCGGATCCAGAGAGCCGTCGATTGCGTGCAGCTCTCGCCGAAGATTCAGGCCTTGAATCTGAATATATTCTTGTAGGATGTGGTGCCGATGAGCTTATTGATTTGATCATGCGGTTAGAACCATTTCATCATTTCATGTTTTTCATTGGCTTCAAATTATTATCAGCATAGCTAGCTCTAGCAACTCATTCTTATTTTCTGTGATTTGAAATACGCTTTATATATATCTATATATTACAGTTGTGTGCTTGATCCTGGTGACAAGATTGTCGACTGCCCTCCAACTTTCACAATGTACGAATTTGATGCTGCAGTTAATGGAGCACTTGTCATCAAAGGTAAGAATAACATTTTTAACTTATATTATTATTCCTTTCGTCCTCTTAGCAGTCCTTGGATTTGTTATCAAATTTCAGATTTTTGTTATTATGCCATGTCAAATGTGCATAACTTCTGTGCATTATTTAAACTGTAGTTCCAAGGAGGCCAGATTTCAGCTTGAATGTGGAACAAATAACAGAGGTTATTAAACAAGAGAAGCCCAAGTGCATATTTTTAACATCTCCAAACAATCCAGATGGGAGGTAACTGTCTAGTATCCCTTTTTCAACATCTTTATGCCATACAACGTACATTTAGAAACACTGTTATTAAACGCTAGCCAGGCGTAATGGTGTGTCAGATTTTTTGACAATTGTCACAGCCAATTTGTGTAGGGATGCCCATCATCAATGGTGTGTTTATATGGAAGATTTTGGCCTTAAGCCATATTCCGCTATTCACAAACCGTTTAGAAAACTAGGTACCTGAGTTTTAATTTCCTAGAATTTGGGCTTGAACCTAACTCAATCCCAAAAGCTGGTCATGGTGTGAGGTCCACTGCCAATTATAACTACTAATTTGGCCGCATCAATAGTCAATGTAGGATATTAACTTACCCTTAACGCCCAAAGTTGGACATTTGGAGCATGAAATTTTCAGGAATTGCCATCTTCATGTTGGCCAACAACCAGGTGGTCCAAAAATAAGGGAACGAGAAAAAATAAAGATTTTTGAAATATGATTATGGTGTAATATGATTGACAATAATTTGATACAAAAGAGCAAGGATTAACCTTATTTATACCATACAAGACTCCAAATCCTAAATAAATAGGAAAATTTGGTAGTATATTAAGAGAGACTATATTGAATCAATTGAATGAAAAAACTGCTTAATACAGTGCTACAATCATTATTTATAGCCAGAGCCATACTAACTCACTATAACAGCTAGCTAATTGAGAAATGTATTATCTCATACCCTCACGACCCACAGGGTCAAGGAGGGTGTGATTCTGAGAAAATAAAATGAGCTTAGATACATTGAACCTGTCATTTAGAAATAAAATCTGGTAGGACAGACAGGCATACTAAGGAGATCCAGAAATTGATCTTTGTCCAGGAATATGCTGGACTGTAATCAGCTTGTTCACACCTTCTCAAACAAATAATAAAATCAAGTTCCAGTTGTTCTGTGTGTGCATAAAGAACTGGATTGTGGGCCAGAGCTACAATATCCTGATTATCACATAAAACCCGAGGAACATTGGCAGACGCGTCTAGCTCAGAAAGTAATGTCTGAATGGATTACAGTTCGGCTGTAACTTGAAGTAGGCTTCTATACTCAGCTTCTGTACTGGACCTTGCAACCACAATGTGCTTAGAAAACACCATGAGATAAAGTTAGGACCAAGAAAGATGGCGACGTCAGAAATTGACCTCCTGTCATCAAGGTTTTCTTCCCAGTCAGCATTCGCGTAGGCTTTGATAGTGAATTGGCTGAGTGGGAGCAGTAGGAAACAATTGCGACCTATAGTGAAGACTGCATTTTAAATACCAAAAATCCATTTGAAATCAACCCAATGTGGTTCAAGACCAAAGGTCGCAATTTGACATGTTTTATTTGCTGAAAATTTGATTTTTGGCTTCCTTGCTCGGTCAACTTAGAATCATGAACCTTAGGAGAGGAGACTGACTTTACCTCTAGCATATCGGTCTTGACTCTTGACAAGTAGATCCTTGATGTACTCGCGATGATAGGTTATCCATTATTCTGCCTCCAGATTTGCACCAAGAGTTAAGTCAAAGAACTCATTTTCTGGGCTAAGAGGAAGAGCTGCATGTAATTATTATGTGTCCATTTTGTATAAATTATGAACAGCTCAGAATCAATTATGGGTGCAAACACAAAGCCAATATAATTTGAGTGTATTTTTCATGTGTATGGGCGGAAAAATAACCATTGCAAAACTATTCTGATGGAAGCAAGAATTCATAGCTTTTCCATCGAATGAAATCAAGAGAGGAGAGGTATTTAGAAAAGGACAGGCAAAATCTATGTAGAAATGGATTTGCATTTTGGTTTTAAGAGGAAGAAAGGTACATGTTGGCGAGGATAGAATATTTGAGGGTGATTAATTTTTAGATGTCATGTGTTGGATGCCACGAGAGAAAAGGTAAATTATGGCATATAATCTATGTTCTCAATCGTATCGCGTTCAGTAACTGCCCCCACACACTGCAATGCAGCAAGGAATTGAGTAGCGGCTGGAAATCACGTCGTGTTTCACCACTGGAGTGGCACTACAGTTGCACTATACTGTTTTTAATCCGAAATCCCCACAATACCTTTAAAACGAACCGTTGCATTGGTATTTTAGGATTATCACAGAAAAAGAACTCTAAACCTTCTTTCTGTCATTCTGAACGTCTCTGCTGCGAGCCATGACTCGTCCTCAGCCTGCACCGTTCTCAACCCCCGCCGTCCTCAGTCGTAGGGTTGAAACTTGTGTGCTTTTATTCCCTGATAAGAGACTTATCATGGTTTATAAGCACACTATTTCATTATTCATAGGTTTAAAAAAACATATTTAACACTTATTATTATCCTCGTAATTTGTGTTTCTCTTCTGTTAGCTTCTGATCAAGTATGTGGATATTAACAATTTCAAAACAGTATAATTGATGATGAAGATCTCTTAAAGATACTTGAGCTTCCCATACTGGTGGTGCTGGATGAAGCGTACATTGAGTTTTCGACAATTGAATCAAAGATGAGTTGGGTGAAGAAACATGACAATCTGATTGTTCTTCGGACGTTCAGCAAAAGAGCTGGTAACACTTATACTTTTTTCCCATTAGTTTTTTCACAAGAATTGTTCTTCTGTGATACAAATTGTATCAAGCACGAGATGAATAATATCTCTGAATATGATGCATCATTATCACTTGATACAAATGACAAAATACTAGCCCTTTTTTATAGAGATACAAGACTCCTAATCCTGAAAAGATTGGGAAATCACGAAACAAACCATGATAATAACAAGTAATATGGAAACTAATCCTGAGAGATAATTTAAGATACTCTAAGATTAGAAGTTATTTGTAGGAGATAAACTAAAATGCTCTTAACATAATATTATTTTTTAGACATTTTATATATTCTAATAGTCATTTATTGACTTGAACATAAGTAATTTGATTAATCAAACTATAACAATTGAGTGTGCTTGAAGATTTATTTAGTAGCATTAAGATGCTGTTGTTACAACACACAGCATATAGATGCTAGATCTACAATCTAAGAATTAGTTACATAAAAGGTAGAAGCTAATGATGACACTCTTTGGATTGGAATGGTTAACCGATTTTGTATTGTGCATACTTTTTGTACAAATTAAAATAATCTGCATAAAATTATTAATTTATGGATTGTATCCGATGTTTCATGCATTTCTTGTTGAAATAGCAAGCATAAAATCCTGTTATGTTACATATTTATCATCATCATGTTGTGTTTTTTGCTGCGTATTACATGGTTAGAGTTCCTTGTCCTAATGTTGACCATTTAATTATCAGGTTTAGCTGGATTACGTGTCGGATATGGAGCTTTTCCTTTGAGTATAATCAAATATCTTTGGAGAGCAAAGCAACCTTATAATGTATCTGTTGCTGCCGAAATTTCTGCATGTGCAGCATTGCAAAATCCGACATATCTAGAGGTTTTTCTTCTGTGCTTTGTCATATATATGAGCTCTCACACATGTACGCTAATTCGTTTTGCACTACTACATTATGACCATCTATACTTGTCACTCCCTCCGTTCCAAAATAACTGTTGTTTTAGCGTATAAAAAATATTCTAAAATAAGTGTCCTTTTAATTTTTCAACGCAACATTTTTTTCTTCCAATTCTACCCCTAAATTATTATTGTCAGCACTTCTTTCATGTCATTATGTTCTACTATGCATTTATACAATGACTGAACCAATAGTTAATAAGGATAGTTTTGTAAAATTGCAACATTCTTTAATATATTTATAGCTTTTCTTAATTTATGTAAAACAAAACCTAGGACGGCAATTATTTTGAAACGGAGGGAGTATAAGTAAATTATTGATGAACCATAATACAAATTGTAACAAGCACGAGATGATTATTGCATATTATTATGCATAACGCAAGCCAAATGGCCCAAATTTAAACAGTCTTAATATAATATAGAATGTTAAAGATGCTTTGGTGAAAGAAAGAGGGAGGCTTTTCGACCTTTTGAAGGCAGTTCCATTCCTTAAGCCATTTCCAAGCCATTCTAATTTCATTCTTTGTGAGGTTACATCTGGAGTTGATCCAAAGAAGTTAAAGGTACATTCATTTTCATGTCTTCACATCTTCATACTTATTCATTCACTTTTTGTATATGTTTAGGATAAAATAATTATTTGATTTAGTAGATGTCTTTTTTGTCCTAGAAAATTTCCGTGTTATAGGATAAATAATCACATTAGGAGAAAAAGAAGTCTTTGTGTGTTATAGGAATTGAACTGTTGATAACCTTGAATTTGGTCTTTTAAATCATCACTCTGCACATCTATCTCTCCAAGAGCAAGGTTGTCAAAATCGAGAGTTCAAACAAACTCATTTTTCCTATTTGAAATCTACTCGTAAAATCGACTTGTAAAATCATACAAGGTTACATCGTATTAAAATAATATATACATGACATATATAATACGATAAATGCATAAATAATTCAAAATTCCCACTCAATTATAAAGCGAAAGACTGACAAGAACAAAAATCAAACTAAAATGAACCGAATGTGGAAAATGGGAAGAAAAAGAAAATAAAATCTCTTAAAAATTCACTGCAAGGCCAGCCGAGTAAATAGGTTTCATTTCCGAGTTTGTTAAAATTCGAGTTTAAAGTTGAGTCAACTCGTAATTGATACATAGAATCATGGAACCGTATGATTCTTTGAGTTAACTCGCCATTTTAACAACCTTGCTCCCAAGAGTGAAGTTATTTCCGAAAAGATTCTGGTAGATATAATGCAAAATTGTTTTGTTTTAATGTTTTGCATGCATATTTCTAACTAAAAAGACATGTTTTGTGAACACAGGAAGACCTTGCAGAAATGGGTGTGATGATTCGCCACTACAGCAATAAAGAGCTGAAAGGCTACGTCCGAGTATCCGTTGGGAAGCCTGAACACACAGATGTGCTGATGAATTGCATAAGCAAACTATCGTAGGAGCAAAATTTCAACGTGATCGATATTACAGATAAATTCTCTTAAGTAACATTCAAAACTAGAGGAAAATATATCAAGAGAAGTTGAGCTAGTTTATGTTATGTAGACAATAATGATTTCATCTCATACTCTTGAGGGGATTTTAGAGTCTCTGCATTCAGAACTGTACTATATTCACGGCATTCTAAACCGTCCAATTTAATTGGACGGTTCAGATATACAACATGAATGCCACAACACCTAATATGAAGTTGTAACATTTGTATTAGATATTTTAAGGTGGTTAATTAAGGGATAAGTTAACCATCTCATGCTGTATTTTGTTTTGAGTTTTGTACCTGCTTTGTTGGTTTGTATTTTGTTGGTACCTTTTAGATTTTCAGGTTGTATTTGTTCGTACCATTGTGTTTTGGAGTCGCCGGTACCATTGTGTTTGGTAGTGATATTTATTTCAAAATTGCTTTTCTCACTTCAGAATTTGTTACAAAATTTCTTACTACATTTGGTGGGCCAGAAATAAAAAAATTTGCCTTGAAAATATAGACAAATACCAGTTACCTTTTCTGGGAAGAATGCCTTGAAATGCTTGAGCTGGGTAACATTGAAGGGAAGTGGAATCCCAACTGGGCTAAGGTTTGAACTAGGGTTAGGGTTTGAACTCTTGAAATAGGAATGCTCATTCAGTTTCTCAATTTAACTTTAGGTAACAATTTGGTCTTTAATCTTATTATTTTTTATGTAATTTTGGTCCTTCACCCATATTTAGATATGGACGACAAGCTTCAAATCTATAGCTTTCTTTTTCTATGAGTTCTCAGTCTTCAAATATGTTATGTTGCATAAGAAAATTATATATTTGAATCTTAAAATAGAGGCTTGTTGCCACGTTAGGATACACCTAGATTTAAAATTGACTAAAATTGATTTGACTCCTGTAAAGTGTAGTAAAGCAAGAATTTTTGTTTTTTTTTAAAGGAGTAAAGAAACAAAAGAGTTGATATTTGAATCATCATATAGTATCAACTATTTTTTATTTTTTTTTACCATTGATATTGTTCATTTTACTCTCTAAAATAAATTGTTCATTTTAGAGTAGCACAATCCGACTAAAATACATGTTTGATTCTTTTTATCTTTTTGCTTCCTCTAAAGATAAGGTTTGCTATTTTTCTTCATAGAATGAATTCTAATCAATAATGTTGGGACGTATTTTCTGGGCTTGACTTTAGGTATTCCATCTACAAGACAAATATGTCAAATAGGTCACAAAATTTCTATCACCCCCACTATCTAATCTATAAGTAATTTACCTTGGAAAAAAAATATTTGGTTGAGTATATTTTGAAAACACGAGGTTTGAAATTAATGTAACATTTCACATCAAGTTTATAAAATTCCAAAAAAATAGATGAAGGAGACGGATCCGACTCAAAAATATCACTGACATACGGCCAAAAATTAAAACTATAGCACATATCTAAAAATAATAGGCTGTTGTTTATTAAAATAAATATAAAGTGAAAAATATTAACTCAAATGTGATGTAAGTGTTGGGTCACAAGCGGAGTGGGATCATCCACGTCTAGGTCAAAGCAACCATAAAAATGAGAGACACCCCACTCTTACCTAAAGTCTTAAGATAGTTTATTGGTTCTCTCACATATAAAATGTTCAACCTCCAGTATTCTATTCAATATGAGACATATAATTCACACTTTATACACAATAATAAGTAATATTAATTACAAGGTACAATTGATTTTTTTTAATATTTCTTTAAAATTTGGAAGGTTTATTCATTTTAGAAAAAAATATTTTTATAAATGAGTCACTCATTACAAGGCAAATAATAAATAGAACAAAAAAATTGAAGAGGGTAAGATATTTGATCTAGTGTGCTGTAATCTAGTCACTTTGGTTTGTGTTTCAATGACATTATCACATGCAAATAGTTTACAACATCAAATATGTGCAAAAAATTAGTCATTAATTGCTTTAATACAAAGTCAAGTAAAATAAAATTAGATAAAATTAAACTCATTGTTCCTTAACTTAATTTCAAATAATGATTTTGTTATTTATTTTTTACGTCATTTTTTCTCCCTTTGCATATAGATTTTCAAACATCAAATTTAAAATTCATATGAAAACATGAGTGAAAGACGGTAGATTTAAACAATATGAGCTTATATCAAAATTAAACCATAAATAAGAATCTTGAAGATCAATATGTAAATTGATCAAGACAACAAAGATGACATGAATAGAAAGATAAAAAAACATAATTGTTATCTAAGATTAAGTTAATAAACAACGAGGGTAATTTTGTTGATAAAATATTGTAGAAAAAATTTAATATTATATCAAATTGAAAAATTTAAACAAAATCAAAACTACAATAAAATTTTAGGCATGAATCTATCGACCCAATGTGTAGTAGCATACCACACTACAACCATTAATATTTGAATATCATACACTTTAGTTACGTCGGTCCTAAAATTTTGATGTCTTAAGCGAATTGATAAAATTATATCCTTTTAATTATTTGAATGTTTTTCTTCTTACATTTTCCGTTGTCAAACATTCATTCATAATCAAGGTTATTTAAAATTACATTTTCAATTGAATTAATCAAAACGAGATAAAAAAATGTATATAAAAAATTAAAAATAATAATTTTGATGTCCCTAAAGAGATGATGTGCCGTGGCGGCCGCCACCCGCCCATACTCACAGGGCCACCCGTGACTTCAGTGCCCATCTTTGTGTCGGTTGTTCATAAAATTAGGAGTTGCATATGTCTCTAGTTTCTTTGTTTGAGTGAGTAAATACTAGCAAAAGTCCTTTTCCTCAGCCAACTTGGTTTATGCATTAAATGTGTGGGTCAGTTCTGAGTGTCATGACCTTAACCTCACTGAAATTGTTACACTGCTAGCTTGATGGAGAACAATTAATATTGACTCTTTCTCTCATACCCTTTTCCTCATAATTGGATGGTTGGTTTGCTTGCTTGCTTATTTATGTTATCTCATCCATTGCAACATGTTTTGTGTCTTTTTTTAGGTCTGCCAATCTCAAAGAGACAAAATTGAATTGCATATTTTGATACACAATTAAAATCTGAGTCGTTCAATCTTAATCGGATGGTCTACAATATTTGACTGCTGAAAATCGTGATCCTTACAAAGGCTTGTGATCTGAGGTAGATAATGGTCAATGGCCGGAGTTGAAGAAGCTTGGTAGAGGATGATGTTTGAGTTTATCAACAGAGGTGTTGTAGGCAAACACCCTAACTCAAATTAGTCTTTGACTAAAGTGGGTGGAAAATATTTTCGGTGTATATAATGTAGAGAAATGATATTTGTACAACCACTTTTTTGACAACTTTCTCTCTCATACTCTCATTATATTTTTATTATCTCTCTTCCTTTTTCTCTCTCTATTATTTTGGACCAATAAGAAGGGAGAAAATGAAAGTTGTCATCAAAGTTGTCAAATATGGTTGTACAAAGATCACTACTCTATAATGTATGTACACTTCTCCTATGCAGGTGTCCTTTCATAAATAGGATTTCAGGAGAATGGGGCAACAAATCCATTACAAGTGGACTTGAATATAAATGTACACTTCTCCTATGATATAATATTGATGAAAAATTTAAAAACAAATCCATTACAAGTGGACTTGAATATAAATGTACACTTCTCCTATGATATAATATTGATGAAAAATTTAAAAATTTCTTTTATATTTAGCTTAATCACTTTAGAAAGTGGCAAAATTTTCTTTAGATCAAGCAGAAAATTCTTCTCGTTAATTATATCCACACAAGAGCAATCATTTGAAATGAACTTGTGTCCTATATATATATTTTTAACAAATCAAAACTTGTGTCCTATATATAGTTGAACATGTTATATCGTGTTCATACCGATGTATCTGTTTAATTAAGAATAACAAATAATTTTGTCCTCAAATATGTATCAACATTCTAAAAAAACATATAATATGTTTATAGTCAGTTGTTTTAGTCAACAAATATGTATTTCGTTAATTACATGGTCTACAAAATTACTAACAAAAGAGATATTTGAGACGCATCTGGAATTTCATTAAATTTAAAAATTATAGTAACAACGCCTTACAAAATTAGGGACTAAAATGACTATTTTATCGTTAGTCACACTTACGATGGAGTCATGATCAAGTTGGACCCTAGTCAAGTTATAGAAAGGCATGGGAAAGACAAGAACAAACAAAAAACAACTTGCTTTAGCATTTTTTTTCTCCTCTTTTGAAAGAAAAACATCAAAATAGTCTAAGGTCTAAATAATGAGTGAAAAATATTAGTCACAAAACAAATAGGAGTGTGAATAACAGACAGCAAGAAACAAATTCTCTTAAATAACATTCAAAGCTAGAGGAAAATATAGTAAGAGAAGTTGACCTACTTTATATTATGTAGACAATGATGATTTCATCTCATACTCTTGAAGGACTTTGGGGTCTTGCATTCAAAATTATACAATTTATGAAGGTGATATAAAAAAAATAAATAAGAAAAACAAGTCATTGGTGTTGAGGTGAGGTAATGGAATCATGTAATGTAATATGATGATTTGTTTTTTGTTGATTGCTTTGGCAGTATCTTGAGCAATGCAGAAGGTCTATAAACCAATTCTCTCGTTTTTTTTTTTTAACAAGCTGAATTAGTCCACCTAAATTAGTACCAGAGAGAATCGATTCTGAGACCGATTTTGAGCAGGAACACACTCCCAAATCCCAAGTCAATATTACCAAACCAACCCAATCTCAAATCTCAAGTCAATACCACCAAATCAACTCAAGTGAGTTCTATTTTTTTTTGGTTGACAATTATGTTAGGACATGTTTTATACTGGCTTTACCTTATGTATATTCCGTCTACAAGATACATCACAAAATTTCTATAACATCCATTGTTGAATCTATAATTAATTTACCTCTTTAGAAAAAAAAATTGGCTCAGTATTTTGAAAACACGATATTTGAAATTCACGCAACATTTCACATCAAGTGTATAAAATTCCAACTAAAAGATGAAGGAGACAAAAATAACTCAATAATGTCACTGAGATACAACCAAAAATAAAACAATATATAATACGTAGACTCCACTATTTTATTTTTAAAATGAGACCCACATAAATTTTTTAAATTAAAAGAGTGAATATTGAAAAAAAAAAGTTTGTGTAAATGTAAATACTAGCACTATATATCTCGAGATAACTCAATAATGTCACTGAGATACAACCAAAAATAAAACAATATATAATACGTAAACTCCACTATTTTATTTTTAAAATGACCACATAAATTTTTTAAATTAAAAGAGTGAATATTGAAAAAAAAAAGTTAGTGTAAATGTAAATACTAGCACTATATATCTCGAGTTTTTTTTTTAAAACTTGATATCCTGATCCAAGGAGCTCTGTATAATGAAATTAGAGGCTTAACTCGATATCCTGATCCAAGGAGCTCTGTATAATGAAATTAGAGGCTTAACTGATCCTTAAAAACCGGTTCATAAGGTGAGGATTGCCTCCTCTATATAAACTCTTATCAAGAGTCTTATCTATCCGATGTGGGACATGAGTTTTTCCCAATACTGTATGGACTTAACCCATCGAAATTAGCACGAAAGAGAATCGAACCTGAAATTTTTGGAGGAGCAAACTCCAAGATCCCAAGCCAACTACTAGGCCAACCTCAATTGGGGTTATATATCTCGAGTTTTAAAAATGAATTCATCGTCTTGTTGGACCAACCCTAATGCAGCAGTTTTTTTTCTCTCAGTCAACTTGGTTTATGCATTAATTAAGTGTGGACCATGTTTGAGTGTGGAGACCTAAACCTAAGTGGTGGGTATACTTGCCTTTCTTGCTTCCTAGCTTGATCGTCAATTAATGAAACAAAATTTGCTTCAAAATAATTGGTTGGCTGGCTTGCTTAACTACGTCATCTCATCCTCTCTGTGTCCAGTCTGCCAATGTGAACAAACAAAACTAAATTGTATATTTTCAGTTTTTCACACACAATTAAAATCTGAGTCGTTCAATCTTAAACATACGGTTTATAATATGCGAACACACCAAATTTATACCGATTCTAACTAAAGCTTGCTCATAGGCAATGACATTTAGGATTTTATTACTCCGTACTTTCTCCGGTCCTTTTTATATATAAAAGACAAATAAATTAATAAATAAACTAAATATATTAACTTTTGTTGACCTATTTATCTCTTAAAAAAATAATATTTAAAGTTCATGCTCACAAGTGTCATAATAATATTTGTTAAGGACGAAGAAAAAGAGAAATTTTTTTATTCAAAATAACATTTTTTAAACTTTTAAAATGTTGAATATACATATTCCGAGAAAAGATTAACATACTAACTAAAATCTTAACTAGCTAGAACTGTCTCTATATTTTTAGTATTTTCAAAGATGATCAAGCAGAAAATTCTCCTATTTAATTATATCCACACAAGATCAATCATTTGAAAATGAGTTCGGCTCCTAAATAGTTGAACATGTATTTGTGTTCATACCTATCTATCAATTTAATTAGGAGTAACAAATCTTTTTAGTCTTAAAATGTGTAAGATGTTGCCACAATAGTCGTTAAGACTTTGTTTGAGAGTTTATTTTTGTGTCCAAGTCTATGGTGCACAATGAAAATAAGTCGACCATGCACAATGTTGTTTTAACAATTGGATCAATAAACATCACTATTAAATGAAATGAAATATAATGTGATTTATTCATCTAATGTTAAAACATAGACATTTTTTGTTTTGTTTGAAAACTCAGTATCGAATTCAATAATCGACTAATTTGAGGGGACCAATCCCACCGTCCACTTGCGGGGTCCCCATTTAAAGTCAAAGTAAAACTTTGTATGGACTTGCCCATTGAAATTGGCACCAGAGGGGATCAAACATGAGACCTTGAGATAAGCAAACTTCAAGATCCCAAGCCAACTACCAGGTCAACCCCAAATGAGTGTTAAAAAATAGACTTGTGCATGATGTTGGAACAAAATGTGTTTAACATTACCCTTTAAGTTTTGATGATAACAAGATATTAAAAATTACCAATTGGATATGCTAATACTTGTTCAAGTGTGCAGGACCATAGACAAGAATTTAGTGTCTCTTTAAAGCATAGGTTCTGGAAGAACAAATGAGAGCAATGGAATCAACAAGAAGGAAGCTTGAAGCGTCTGAAGAAAAGAGGTTCTGAAGACAAGTGGTTCTGGAGTACATCAGAAGTTGACGTCATCAGAAGCACCTCATCAGAAGCAAGATCACCAGAAGCTGATTTCATCCAAAGTTCTGAAGATCATCAGGAGCTGAAGATCATCAGAAGCTGAAAGAATTGAAGCTTCAAGGGTTGTTCAAAGGATCCAATCACGCCTGTTATTGCAGAAGACTAGAAGCATGAAGCAACGACTAATTCAAATGGATTTGAAGTCATTGGATGCTTACTCATTGGAGAGAGTTGAAAAAGGACAATTGTACAAAGTGTACAACCACTACCTCCACTACTCTGTTTTGTGTCTGCAATAGGACAAGAACAACAACTATGCCTGTACAAATGTTCCTCCAGACTTGGAATGGATTTGAAATTGATCCTTCATAGGACAATAACTAAATCAGGCAAAAGATCATTGGTGATTTGATCAAGCTTCAAACAACTCTATTTGATGTGCTGACAATTTCCAACGTATTTTTCACACCTCTATATAAAGGAGTGAAGACCCGCTGTTTGAAAACTCAAGACTCATACAACAATTTACTAGTGCCAAAACTCTGCTGAAATTGTTTCACATCAAAAGTTCACTTAGACTTTCTTATCAAAGTTCATATCTTAGAAATTCTAGAGTCTTAAGAGTCTGCATCTGATTTGCATTGTGAAGATCGCTGATTGTAAATCAAGTGTTCAACCTCAAACAAATTTCTTTGTAATTCTGTTTGAATAGAAGTCTCTTGCAGTTGTGCTTGAGCATAGGAAGTCTCTTGATTGTGTTCTTGAGCATAGAAAATCTCTTGCAGTTGTGCTTGAGTAATTTGAAGTCTCTTGCTAGTTGTAGCAGCGAGCAGTTGTAATCATATATTATATTTTTTAGTGAACTCTCCTTGGAAGTGCAAGGGGGACAGGACTACTTCCGGTTTGTGGAAGGAACCTGCATAATTGCTTTGTGTCCTTCTCTCTCTCTCTCTCTCTCTCTCTCTCTCTCTCTCTCTCTCTGTTTTTATCCGCTGCATTTAGACTTTGATTATCACATCAGAAGCTGAATTCTATCTGCTTCTGATTAGTGACTTCAGTAGGAGAAAATGAAGAAAAAGTTAACACAATTCAACCCCCCTTCTTGTGTTTTTCTCACCTTTAATTGGTATCTAAAGTCTTGGTCTGTTGTCTTAACACTTAACAGTGAAACAAAAAAAGATCTAAGAAAAACATGTCTGGTGAAGACACCTCTACCAGTAGAAACAACAATGTTGTACCATATGATTATGGTGACAAGAAAGCTGAGTCTGGTAATGTTCCAAAGTTTAATGGAGATCCTAAAGAATTTTCTTGGTGGAAAACCAACTTCTACAGTTATGTCATGGGTTTAGATGAAGAACTATGGGACATTCTTGAAGATGGTGTTGGTGACTTAGTCCTTGATGAAGAAGGAGCTGCTATTGATAGAAAGAAACACACTCCTGAACAGAAGAAACTTTACAAGAAATATCACAAGATCAGAGGATCACTTGTCACTGCTATACCTAAAGCAGAATACATGAAGATGAGAGACAAATCTACTGCAAAGGCAATGTTTGCTTCTCTCTGTGCAAACTATGAAGGTAGTAAGAAAGTTAGAGAAGTAAAAGCTCTTATGCTTGTTCATCAGTATGAGTTGTTCAAAATGAAAGATGATGAAAGTATTGAGCAAATGTGCTCAAGATTTCAGACTCTAGTTTCTGGACTTCAAATACTGAAGAAAAGCTATGTAGCTTCTGATCATGTGAGCAAGATACTTAGAAGCTTACCTGCAAGATGGAGACCTAAAGTAACTGCTATTGAAGAAGCTAAAGATCTGAACACTCTAAGTGTTGAAGATCTTGTCAGCTCTCTCAAAGTTCATGAGATAGGTCTAAATGAGCATGAACCTGCTAAGAAGGTTAAATCTATTTCTCTACCATCTAAAGGGAAGTCATCAAAAGCTCTCAAAGTTAGTGAATCTGAAGAAGAATCACCTGATGGAGATTCTGATGGAGATCCTACTGATGTTGAGAAGATGGCTATGCTTTCCAACAAGCTTGAGTATTTGGCAAAGAAGAACAAGAAGTTTCTAAGCAAGAGAGGTGGCTACAAAAGCTTCAAGAAAGAAGATCAGAAGAGATGCTTCAACTGTAAGAAGCCTGGACATTTTATTGCTGACTGCCCTGATCTTCAGAAAGAAAAGTCAAAGGACAAGTCAAAGAAATCAAGTTTTAACTCAAGAAAATTCAGAAAGCAGATTAAGAAGAGTTTAATGGCAATCTGGGAAGATTTAGACAGTGAATCTAGGTCTGAAAAGGAAGAAGCTTAAGATGAAGCAAATGTAGCTGTGGGGTTAGTAGCTACACTAACATAAGAAGCTGAACTTGACTCAGACTCTAAAGATGAAAATGAGGTATACTCTAAAATTCGCAGAGAAGAACTTATTGAGTCTCTTAAAGAGCTCCTTACACATTTTGAACTTAGAACCAATGAGTTGAAAGATTTAAAAGAAAAATATGTTGATTTAATGAAACAACAAGAATCAACACTATTGGATCTAAAAGCTTCTGAAGAAGGACTTAGAGGGTTTGACTTCATTTGTAAAACTTATGAAGAGAAGCTCAAGTTTCTTTGTCAGAAGCTACAAGAAAAGTGTAATGGAAAATCTTTAAGTAAACATGAAATTTCTCTTGAAGACTTCATTATATCTGGTATTGACAGAAGCAAAGTGGCTTCTATGATGTATAGCATTTACAGAAACAATGGTAAAGAGATTGGATTTTCAGAAGGAAAACCTAATGAAATCAGTCTCAAAGCATGTTGTGAATGCATCAAGGAAGGGTTGAAAACCTTCTTTGTACCTGAAGGTGCTAAGTTTGAAACTGTTGTTCAGTCAGAACCTGAAGCTTCCAGCTCTAAGGCTAAGATCAATTCAAAGCCAAAAAACTTAAAGCCCAAGGCAATGATAAACACTGATTCTAAAACTTCAAAGATCAAAATTCTGAAGAGATCAGAACCTGTTCCTCATAGTCTGTTGAAACCAGAGTCTGGTATCTTGAAGTCTATATTTCAAAAGAACAAAACAATTGTTGCTTCATGGGAATCAAAACCAAAAGGTGCTAAACCTAAGGTATTGGTTAATAAGAAGCAATCAAACTTACAACACAAGGTACAAGAAGTGAAGAGTAAAACTTCTAGTACAAACCTCAAAGGACCCATAAAGCATTGAGTACCTAAATCTGAAATTGTCAATACTGCAGATATGCCTAAGAGCAAAGGAAAAGCAAAAATCATGGTACCTAGACAGCGGTTGCTCAAGACATATGACAGGAGAAAAGTCTATGTTCCTCACCCTTACAATGAAAGAAGGAGGAAATGTGAAGTTTGGAGGCAACCAATCTGGCAAGATCATTGATATAGGAACTATTGGTAACTCCTCTATCTCTATTAATAATGTGTGGTTGGCAGATGGTCTTGAACATAACCTATTGAGCATTAGTCAGTTCCGTGACAATGATTATGATGTGATGTTTGGTAAGACCAACTGCACAGTAGTTAACAAGGATGACAACTCCATAGTATTCAAGGGAAAGAGGATAGAAAATGTCTATAAAATCAACTTCTCTGAACTGATTGATCAGAAGGTAATTTGTCTTCTATCAGTGAATGATAAGAAATGTGTGTGGCACAGAAGGTTGGGACATGCTAACTAGAGATTAATCTCTAAGCTTAGTAAGTTATAACTTGTTAAAGGCCTACCTAACATTGACTATCATTCAGATGCACTTTGTGGTGCATGCAAGAAAGGGAAGATTGTGAAATCATCTTTTAAAACAAAAGATTTTGTCTCAACCTCCAGACCCTTAGAATTACTTCATATTGATTTATTTGGACCAGTTAACACTGCATCCTTATATGGAAGTAAATATGGATTAGTCATTGTTGATGATTACAACAGATGGACTTGGATAAAATTCCTAAGAAGTAAGGATAAAACTTATGATGTATTCAGTAACTTCTGCACTCAAATACAGTCTGAAAAAGAAATGAAGATTTTAAAAGTAAGAAGTTATCATGGTGGAGAATTTGAAAATGAGCCATTTGAAGCTTTTTGTGAAAAACATGGAATTATCCATGAATTCTCTTCTCCTAGAACTCCACAGCAAAATGGTGTTGTAGAGAGAAAGTATAGAACTTTACAATAAATGGCAA
>Ga0315915_1000650_pt1 | contig 37648 bp, 17 predicted proteins | sample MpolbnodulesMG_FD_207738 | JGI IMG/M metagenome (GOLD analysis project Ga0315915, IMG submission 207738) | Medicago polymorpha root nodule microbial communities from Los Angeles, California, United States - branched nodules | ecosystem: Host-associated > Plants > Roots > Nodule | place: USA...
TGAAAACTTAGATAGATTGTTATTCTATTCCTAGATCCAAAAGTATTTGTCAATATCATTTCAAATCTCAATAAAGCTTTAAATACAAGAATAACAACAATATTGAATAAATAAGCTAGAACCATATATTAAAAGATCAAGAGTTTTCATAATAACTTGTTTGAATACCTCAAACCCCACAAGGTTAGATATAGCTACATATGTCTATGATAGCTTGGCAAATGATGAAGAAAAGATGAAGATTTCATGCCTAGACTCATGATGTTTCAACAAATCTTGGGTTAAATATACTCTTAACTACCTTGCCTAGTGTTTCTCTCTCTAGAAATGCCCTATTCTCTCTCGAAGACCAGAAAAATATGAAATAAAACAGTAAAAGATGGATGGAAAGAGAAGAGAAAACTATTTATATGAGTTGTACTCGAGCTCGCTCGCTTACGCGAACAACCAGGAAATCTTCCATTGGCCAGTTAGAACCTGCCACGTGGGACCTTATCCTCTGAGTTTGATGAACTTCGCTCAAGCGTGCGGGAAACAAACTGAAAGCGTACCATCTGAGCTGCTCTCTGGAACTTGCACGCGTACGCGAGCTGAGGTGGCGTAAGCGAACAACTGATTTTGCGTGAGCGAACAGGACGTGTGCTAGTAAGCGAACTTTCTTTTGCTCTCGACGTTGCACACGCTTACGCGAGCTGAGGTTGCGTAAGCGAACAACTACTTTTCCATAAGCGAATAGGACGCGTGCAATACGCGTACAAAAGGGTTGCTCCCTGGAACTTTCTCGCGTACGCGAGCTATGGTCGCGTAAGCGAACAACTAATTTTGCGCAAGAGCTCTTTCTTAGTCCTTGCTTGTCATTTCATGCATAAATTGGGTAGAATCAAGCATGTAAAACATAAATGGTACAAATACAATCAATTGGTAGCTTTTCCTTAGATAACTTGCAGAACAAGTCACTAAAATGCCTAGATTAACACAAAATATGTTACTTTTGAGCACTTATCAATTTCTCAAACTGTGATTGCATTAATTTTTTCAATTTTAATAAAGTGATCTCCCAAATTGTGATTTCTTCCTGGTGTTCTTTTTTTTATTATTCACAATTATGAGCTGCATCACATTATTTTCTGATATCTCAAACTGTTATTTTTTTAGTATTGAATGATTGCTCTTGAAAGATCTTGAAAAAGCACATGCAGACATGTTTGTGTTGTCATGCATTTTATGTTTTTATGATTTATAATAGAAATTTGATTACATGCTTCTACTACATGCCTAAAGGTGGTTTGCCTTTTTAATACTATATCTTATTTTAAATGATTACCGGTCTAATTAAGATGAATTGGTGGAGGCTTTAATTACTCAAATGTCCTTTTCAATATCATTCAATACCATTTTATTGGTGAATTTGTAGCATATTTTGTTTCAAATATATCTTTGGTATAGTTTGTCTTAGACATTTGATAAACAAATTTTGAATTCCAAATCTTTCTACTGTATTTAGATTAGACTGAATGCAATTATATGCACAACTTGCATTGGTAGTTTTCATTCATATATATATTATGAAAGATGATAAAGTATAAGCGTTATGAACATGCAGTATAATTTACCTCTTTTTTGAAGGAGTTGGTATCAGCTTGCTCCACTGGAGTATATATTGTGTTCAAACATCTTATCTAGGAGTGGTCGTGCTCACTGGTGTATTCTATGTATTCTTATTAGCCTTGGGGCCAATTGTCTCAAAACTTTTGTAATTATTTACAATACCTCATACGTGACTTCATTTGATATTTGATGTAATTTTTTGGATATTGCCATTGCATGGTCTTTATTGTGGGACTATTTATGTTTAGTATGTAAGTTATGCATTTTGGTAGGCTGCTAGCCTGCTATATACATGCTTGCGCTTGGTGTTTGTTTGTGTTCAATTGTCCAAAACCAAACATAATTACAAGCGTACGTACGTTGTGTCTATTTATAAATAAGGGTTAATTAAGTTTTTAGTTCCTATAAATATTCATAGTTTTAATTTTAGTCCCTACAAAATAAAATCACATTTTTTAGTCCCTATAAAAATTTTCATCAGCATTTTTAGTCCCTATAAATTTTTCCATAAGCACTTTTAGTCCCTGTAAAAAATTTCTAGCAACAGTTTTGGCCCCTAAAATGCTTGAGGAAAATGTCACAGAGACTAAAAAGTGTGATTTTATTTTGTAGGGACTAAAAACAAAATTGTGAATATTTATAGGACTAAAAACTTAATTAACCCTATAAATAATTATAAAAATCTACCAATATTATTTTTATAATTGTCCATAATTTCTTTCCAAACGTTTTTCACTTTCGCTATTTTTTTTATAAGTGTCCGTTTGGATTGATTTATTTTTTAGCTTATGCAAATAAATTGACTTTTATGTTAACTTATATGTTCTTACTTTTTTTAATAAAAGCCAAAGAAAGCAATAAAAGATCAGGATAGGCCTGAACTCATAATTTTTACCAAGTATATGTTTTCACATGGTCAGTTGCATGTTGCAATTTTATGAGTTACATTAAAAGGATTGGCACATACCTTCCTCAGTCTGTGTTTTCACATGATCAACTGTATTTTGCAATATCGAGAGTTACATTACATCATGAAATTATTTGAAAATTCTGTTCACCGATGAATATGACAAATGCATTAATACGACTTCAAATGTGGTGTATAAAGAGATTTATCAAAACGTGTCATTTGTATTGTTTTTGGATTTGTAGTTGTTGTAATTTTTTGTGATGTTGAATATTGCATTGCAAGGAATGTTTAGCACGGGTGGACGTTCTAGTTAATATAATAAAGAAATGAGACTGGATCTAAGAGAAACCAATTAGGGACAAATGTTTATTTTTTTAAGCTTAAAATCTCATTCGTTGGATGTTTGTTTGCTACACGTCTTACATTCAAGCTTTAAATGGATTAAATGAAGCATACCCGAAAGTAATTGTCACGTGGGAAGTCTTAATAAGGGTTAGACATTCGTGCAAGATAGAGTTTATTAAATATGATTCTCATATACACAAATTAGTGGCAAGGGGTCGAGAAGGAACTAAGCTTGTGAAACATTGCATATTGTTGGTGGTGGTTTATCGGGGGTGCATGGGTGATTGCTTTGTGGGTGATTCAGAGGTATTTGTTCTATCACTGCAAACCATAATCTATCACAAAAACAAACATAACTACTCATGCTTTATAGTTGCATAAGTAGGTACCATTGTTGAACTTTATGAAGAAAAATCGTGTCTCATTGTCTTGTGTTTATATGAATCTTTTATACTTCTACGTTGGTTGTTGTTCTTGCAAGATTGGGAGGCATAAGTGATTGTAGAATTTAGTTGCTGTACTTGCAAGATTGGGAGGCATTACTGATTGTAGAATGATAGTGACATACTAACGTAGGTTGATTGTTTCTTAATTATTTTTTTAGGTCAAGATTTCCTTTGTGTTGTTTTTTGAGTTTTTGTCGCTTTAAAAATTCATTATCAATTCGTTTTTAGACGAAAAATTATAATTTTTTGTGTAAGATCATATTTTAACATCCTAAGCATGCTTGAAAAAACTTATGAAATTTTTTAACCTCCAAACAATTTTTTTGAACTTCACATACGTTATAGAATAAAAAATAATAATTTTTTTGAATTACATAGTCACTTTTTTTTTTAAATTAACATATATTATTAATGTCAATTTCTTTTTGAAGGAATTATTAATGTCAATGAAGTGGGGCAAAGCCCATGGATTGTTTGATTTGGTTACTTATTGGATCCGATCCGATTCGATTCGATTTGATTTGATGAATGCGTGCGGTGTACGTGTAGAGTGTAGACACAAGGACACGGTTCTTTCCTTTCAGCAGCAACTGCTGATTTCATTCACCAGCGAGCGAAACCCTACTAGGGTTACGGTAGTCGTGAATTAAAGATGCCTAAAAAGATGGGTGTGAATTCTAAGGCCGAGGCGGCGAGGGCCCGCAAGGGCGCCGCGGAAACGGAGAAAAAGGATCGGGAGACTCGAGAGAAGGAGGAGCAGTACTGGCGAGAGGCAGAGAGTTCAAAGCCACGCGCCGCCAAGAAGAGAGAGGAAGAGGCGGATAAGAAGGCGGAGGCGGCGGCACGACGAGCGGAGGTGCGTCGATTGGCGGAGCTGGAGGAGAAAGAGCTGGAGAAGATGATTAAAAAGCCTGACAAGAAGGCGAACAGGGTGTCGATCCCTGTACCGAAGGTGACGGAGGCGGAGCTGAGGAAGCGGCGGGAGGAGGAACAAGCCATGGCTATGAAGAAGGCGGAGGAAGCGAAAAAGAGGACAGCTGGGGAGGAGGAGTACGAGAGAGTGGTGCTTGTGTCGAATACGAATCGCGATGATTCAATTATCGAAGCGAGTACTCTTGACGAAGCCATCGCTAAGATGAGTATCGATAACAACTTACCTCCCGACAGGCATCCAGAGAGGCGCCTCAAGGCTTCCTTCAAGGTATGTATCGTTTTATCTGTTTTTTCTTTCTTTTTTCAATTTTGATTTGATTTCATTCATTCATTCATCAGGCATTTGAAGAAGCTGAACTACCTAAGTTGAAGCAAGAGAAACCAGGGCTTACATACACACAATACAAGGACATGATTTGGAAGCTTTGGAAGAAATCTCCTGACAATCCTCTTAATCAAGTCACTCACTCACTCTCCCTCCTCCTTTATAATATTAATTTAGTATATCTTTTATTTATTTTTGTTATCTTACAAAATTCTTTCTCTTCATTTGCAGATTGCTGCTGAGTGAATGGTGAATGAATAAAGTCTTGGCTTGGCTTGGCGGAGTCATTTGCATAGCATTTCCATCTCAAATTCATATTCATGATTAAGTTGTCATTAACTCATTACACTCTTCTTTCTCACTCCCTTTGTAAGCAGTAGTATATGAGTTATATATACTTTCTGTAAATTATTATTATTACAAACATTGTTTTGTTTTCATGGAATATCACTTTGATTCTCCTCCTACTACAACCAATAAGCTTATGTACTCTTCATTTTATCAATTACTTCCAAATCTTAAATACACTCAATATTCTCCACTTTTTAAATCAGCACACTTGTTTTTCTAACCCACTTTTCTTTCAATTTAAATGCCCATCAGTATGATCGACTTGTCAACAAAATAGAATTGCCTATTTGTGTAGATCATTTGATTTGATCTTTGAAAACTTAAATGCAAGGATTGACTCATAGCTACTAGATGTGGTGTGGGTATTTGATCCTACAAGATTTGGGATGTAAGGATAGGTCATAGGTTCATAGAAATTCCAATTAACAAAGCATACCATTTGTATGAACCTAATTTGTATAGCCTATTAAAGTTAGAAGTAAGATTGAAATCAGTCTGAGGGTATTAGATCAAAACACAAAATAGATCGAAGAGATAGTTGCATCTTTGAATTAAGGGTGTGTGAATGTGACTCTGCATGATGGTGGTTGATTCTGGATCCTGTTTAGTTTCTAAATTGTCACCAAGTCTAAAAGCTTCTGACTATTAATTTATAAATTGGCTCTTTCACATCAAGGTTATACCAGTTGAGTGGAAACCGAAAATAGAAAAACTTGACTCTTGATGTTTGAAGAAAATGGAGAAGGAACAATAGAAACCAAGACGCGTGAAAATTTTAGAAGCAGAGGCACACGAGTCATTTATTTTGATCTTAATGGTTGATAATAACTCTCTCACTCCAACATAAAATATTCATCCTCGTTGATATGCTCCCTAATCCCTATAGTATATGTTGGATATGCTCTGAACACAACTGTAGATCCTTCAAGTTAGAGAGGATTATGTGAAGTACAAAACTTTTAAGAACTTTAACAACGGTGTTTTCAAAGCGGAAGAAACAGTCGAGGATATCAAGCTGCTGTCGTGGAGATGGAGTATGGCCAGATTGAAAATCCCTTCATGTATGTATTATGAGTGGAGATGGCATTCGAAAATTTGTCTTGGGAGGAAGTGATTGTTTGGTCGAGGTGCTGGTGTAGGATCGAAGGTGGTGTTTTTCGTCTGATTGAAGGGGGTTGTTTCGTTACTGTTGGTGGTTTCCCAGTAGGAGCTGTCTTTTTTGGTCCTTGGATTTAATTGTAAAGGCTGTTTGTTAGTTCTGTCATGGTGTTTGTTACTTGTATCTTGTAGCAGGTCCCTGGTTTTTTTCTAGTTTGGTTGCCGTAGGCCTTTTGGCTGGTGCGTGTGCTTTTGTACTGGTACCTATTCCGTTTTGGAAGTAGGTCTTTAGGAGGTTTTTTGGTTAGCTTTTCGCGGTGTTGAGGGGCCATTTACTATAAGGCCTTTTTGTACTCTTTTTCCCCCTTTAGCGGGTTAAGTGCACCTTAAGCTAGCCTTGCTCAATATTATTTGTCGATTAAAAAAAAAAAAAACTTTAACGACGGTGCATTTTAAGTGCTTAAATTTGAACTCAAGATACGTAGTGCTAAATATGTTTCTTAAAGTATGACTAAATATTCTAGGCATTGTTTGATGTGCATGATAGGATAGTAATAAAACATGATAAATAGCTCGATAATGATATTGATAGGATATGACAATGACAAAACAAATTGAGAACAAACAATCGAGTTTTCTGACGATGATGATGCAATTTGCAATTAACCCATATAAGCAACTGAGTTTTCAAACAGAAGCAGATAATCAATGATGGTGCGATTTACAATCAACCCAGTGAAGCAATTGGATTTTAATCATCGATTAAGGATTAAAAAAGGTGAAAACTTTGTGTTGCAAATGGGTTTTAGATGGATTAAACCATTATATGTTCAAATGAAGAGAGGTAGGAGGCAAAAACATAAGGCATGAGCGTGGTGGATGTACGATTCGGTAGGGTTACACTGATCAGATACAAGGGAAGGGAAGACTCGTTTATGATGAATTTGAGAAATCCGATCAGGTTGCTAACCCACCAAAAAAATCAAAGTTTAAAATTTCAAAGGAGATATAGGGTAAGATTAGTAATGGATTTAATTTATCATATCCTATTGTTGTACCAAATAATTGATATAGATAAGACATGATAGTTTTATTATAACATGTTTCTTTATCTTGTTCACCGAACATACCCTTAGTTATTTAACATGTGCTTTTTTTTTTGTTACATACTTAACTTGTGTTAGGTCTCTTGTTGGTATTTTTCTTTTAGTTTTGGTTTTAAATCCCATAAATTATTTTTCTTTTTAAATGCATACTTTTTAAAATTATCTTAAACTATACATATATATAAGGAGGGATTAATTGATTATAGATATTAGATTTCATTAATTAACGGTTGAATTAAAAGTTTTTATTGAGTGGATCAACTCCACTCCACCAAATTTTATAAAAATTTGACAATAGTAGCTATGTAATCAAATTTTGGAAAAAAAATATTAAGAACTTTAAAAAAAAAAAAAGGAAATAATCGTATTCAAGACATTCAGTTCTACCCTTGGTTTGAGAGAGTTCAACGTTATTCACGAGACAAACTGAGTTAAGCTCACGGAAGAATGACTTTGCCTTTTACTATTATAACAAACTCTTGAAGTTTATTGATTTTAAATGCTACATTAAAAGTTTGGAAATATATAAAATATTACAGCAAAAACAAAAATAAAAACTGTAAAGAGAAAGCAGGAAAAAAATAATAAAATTGAAAGAAAAGGAAAATGCGAAGGATTGTGTCCTTAGGATTAAAGAAGCAAATAACCCAAAGAAAGGTAGAATTTGTGAATAGGCAAGATGATTGGGTGATGAATAATAATATGTGGCAACTGGCAGTAAGGAGGGAAAAGTGATTGAGTGAGAAAGGAAGAAGAAGAAGAAGATATGGTTATCCATTCCTTGTCCTTGATTAATAATTATTCAGGTTTGGCGGTTCCACTCTTCCCATTGCTGCTTCCGCTTCCAAAACTCGCCATTCCAACTGCTACTTCTACGGGTAATTAATTAACCTTCCTTCCTTCGTATTAATTGTTATTATTGTCATAATAATATGAATATGAATTATATTACATTAGCAGCAGGAGGAGGAGGAATTATCTCTCTCAAACAACTACAACTACGTCGTCCTCGTCGTCGTCGTCGTTTTCTTCCCTTCTGTACATCATCATCATCGCAAGACAATGATAATAATAATTGTGTGAGTGGAGATTCCATACGGGAAAGATTTCTTAGTTTTTATGCTTCCCGTGGTCACAAGGTCCTTCCCAGTGCTTCTCTCGTTCCAGATGACCCCACTGTTCTCCTCACCATTGCTGGGATGCTTCAATTCAAACCTATCTTTCTTGGTAAACTTCCTAGACAAGTCCCTCGTGCTACTACTTCACAACGCTGCATCCGTACTAATGATATCAACAATGTTGGTCATACCTCACGACATCATACCTTCTTTGAGATGCTTGGTAACTTCAGCTTTGGTGATTACTTCAAAAAACAAGCTATTCAATGGGCATGGGACTTATCTACCATTGAGTTTCGTTTGCCTCCAGAAAGATTATGGATTAGTGTTTACCAAGACGATCATGAGACTTTCCAGTTATGGTCTCAACAGGTAAAATTACATCACATCCCTCTCCTCCTCTTCTGCTTCTCTTCCTCTCATCACATCTTCATTTCTCTGCAGGTTGGTGTCCCTGTTGACCGAATTAAGAGGTTGGGTGAAGACGATAACTTTTGGACAAGCGGAGTCACCGGTCCCTGCGGTCCTTGCTCTGAAATTTATTATGATTTTCATCCTGAGAGGGGATATGCCGATGCTGTAAGTAGTATGATATACTTGTTCCAAATTCAGTTATTTCAAATCACTTCACTGACAATGTTTTATGACTCGGGTTTTGAAAGCAGGATCTTGGTGATGATACACGGTTTATAGAGTTCTACAATTTAGTATTCATGCAATACAACAAAAAAGATGATGGTTCTCTCGAACCTCTAAAGCAGAAGAACATAGATACTGGGCTTGGTCTGGAGCGCATGGCTCGCATCCTTCAAAAGGTATTTCATTCTTTTGAATTGTTGTAAAAGTGAGTGAGTATTTGTACTTTTACAAGTGTTTCTAGGAGACTAGAACTAGAACTATGATATTTCTGCACCCTACACCACATCCTTGCTTATTGTTGAGAAAAGTGGGGCAAGGAAAAAGGGTGTGAATGAAACATTACTCACAGTACTCTCATTTTCATTTGCTTCTCAAGTCCTTTTTATATTTATTCATTATCCATTGCAGGCTCCAAACAACTATGAAACTGACTTGATTCTCCCCATCATAGAGAAGGCCTCTGAATTAGCAAATATTTCATATGGCATATCTGATGACCAGACAAAAAGGTATCTGAAAGTAAGTGTGACTATCTTCATACAAGTTGCAGTAGACTTTTAATCAGTTTATTTCAATTCGCCTTTCTTATTACTTTGAATTTATGCTATTTTTTCTTTACTTAGATTGTAGGAGATCACATGCGTGCAATTGTGTTTCTCATCTCTGATGGCGTTGTACCATCAAACGTTGGGAGGGGTTATGTAGTTCGACGGCTTATCAGAAGAGTTGTTCGTACGGGAAGGTTGCTTGGTATAAAAGGTGATGGTAGGGGAGACCTTGAAGGAGCATTTTTACCTATAATTGCTCAGAAAGTATTAGAGTTAAGCACTCACATTGATGCTGATGTGAAGAATAGAGCACCCCGTATCCTTGAGGAGTTGAAGAGAGAAGAGCTTCGATTTGTGCAGACGCTGGAGAGAGGAGAGAAATTGCTTGAGGAGAAGCTTGTTGATGCTATATCAAGTGCTGAAAGAAATGGAACCGTACCTTGCTTGGCTGGTGAAGATGTGTTTATTTTGTATGATACTTATGGTTTCCCTATGGAAATAACAAAAGAGGTGGCTGAAGAACGTGGTGTGAGTATTGACATGAATGGTTTTGATATTGAGATGGAGAAGCAAAGACGTCAATCTCAAGCTGCACACAATATTGTCAAGCTTGCCATTGGAAGTGGGACAAATATTGCAGACAATGTACCTGACACTGAATTTATTGGATATGAAAGTCTTTATTGTAAAGCAATTGTAGCAAGCCTAGTGGTAAATGGTGATCCAGCTGTACAGGTTAGTGAAGGGAGTAATGTGGAAATTTTGCTGAACAAGACTCCATTTTATGCTGAATCAGGAGGACAAATTGGAGATCATGGTTTTCTGTATATATCAGACGGTGAGAATCAACCTAAGGCTGTCGTGGAGATAATAGATGTTCAGAAGTCTTTTGGTAATATATTTGTTCACAAGGGTACAGTCCAAAAGGGTGTTCTAGAGGTTGGCAAACAGGTGGAAGCAACAGTGGATGTAAAGTTGAGGCAACGAGCCAAGGTACAAAAACTGTGTACCCACTCATTTTATTTATTTACTTCTTTGGTGAATCTTAAGTCATAACAGAATTTGATACAGACAAAAATTTACATCATCATAGTCATGCCTATTTTCAAATCCGAAGCTTACAAGTTGTTCAAGATTACAGTAAATATGATTGGTGCTTTGCAGGTTCATCATACCGCTACTCATTTACTACAAGCAGCGCTTAAAAAGGTCATCGGTCAGGAGACCTCTCAAGCTGGTTCTTTGGTGGCATTTGATCGTCTCAGGTTTGATTTCAATTTCCACCGTCCACTCCTTGATAGCGAGCTTGCAGAAATTGAACTGCTGATCAACGGATGGATTGAGGATGCGATTCTTCTTCAGACCAAAGTGATGCTTCTTGCTGATGCAAAAAGAGAAGGAGCAATTGCAATGTTTGGAGAAAAATACGGGGAAGAGGTTGGATTTGCTACAAACGCTTTTGATATTTAACATTGAAATTAATTTAGCTTACTTCTGTTTTGGTAGTTTTAAACATGAAGTGTGTACTTCAAAAGAGCTCAGAACTTTGACCTTCAGGGATGGATTGCAACTAATCTTCAGGAATCATCATGTCTTCTGATCTAAATTCCAACATTACTATTACTATTGCTAGAATCCAATTACATTGTGATTTCAGATGCATCAATAGTTATCTCTCTCTCTATCACTTGTACCAGCACCTACGCATGGACTATAGTAGTGAAATATACGGCATAGCAATATACTAGATTCTGAAGAAAAAAAATAAGAGCATCCAGCTGTGAAAAATTCTGAAACAGTACAAACCAAATGTAAATCCTAACAGCCCACAACCATGTCTACATCTAATTTTGGTTACGACTTTGATTGGCAATTTTTTTTTATTAGTGGCAGCTAGTTGTTAGCAGCTTGGCTTATAGCTAAAAGTGGCTATGCTAACTGTCTGACTTTAAAGTGTCTAATAAAGTTAGCGGTTAACTCGCTGATAAATATAAAATGACTTGTCTATTTTTTTTTGTATAAATTGTGTTTATGTATAATATTGATTTGTAAATTATTATCGCTTTTAATACTTAAATTTATTTAATATACTTTTCATTTTTAAACAAAATGTGATAATGCAAACAAAATGACATGTACACATAATTCTTTTATATAAATTTTAAGATTTTACAGGAAAATATATACTTTCTAGGGGCTAGGATTCTTTTGTTTTAAAGGGAGTATATAACTAATATATTCAGAGTAAAAATAAAAAGAAAATAATACAATACAGACTATAGGCTCAGATGCTATATGAAATAACAAAAAAAAAGTAATGCTATAAAGTATTGGGATAAGTTTCTTTATCAAACAACTGTAGTTATTAAATCCACTATATACAAGTCAGGTCCACCGTAAGCTAGTGGATCAAAGTTGCCAATGTGATTATATATGTTTCATATCTGAGACATGAATGTTATGATGTTTATCCCATTTCTTCTTGTGTAATCATATTTGGTGTGCTGCAGGTACGTGTTGTAGAGGTTCCTGGAGTATCGATGGAACTTTGTGGTGGGACTCATGTCAGTAATACTTCTGAAATTCGTGGTTTTAAAGTAATTTCAGAGCAGGGTATTGCATCTGGTGTCAGGCGAATAGAAGCTGTAGCTGGGGAAGCTTTCATTGAATATGTCAATGCCCGTGATTTATATCTGAAACAGCTATGTTCCACTCTCAAAGTATGTTCCTGATTTTAGTGTTTCAGAATTTTGTGCAAATAGTATAACTTTGTGCAGACAGTAGTTAATATCCATGAGTCATGCAATTAATATGACCAATACTTAATAATATAAATTTGTGCGCATAGGTATCTGTTTGTTTTAAGGGGGACCCTTAGCACAACGGTAAAGTTGTTGTCACGTGACTAAAAGGTCATGGGTTCAAGTCCTGGAAATAACCTCCTGTGCAAAAAACAGGGCAAGGCTGGGTATAATACACCAAAATGGTGGGACCCCTTCTCAGACCCTGCGTATGCGGGAGCTTTAGTGCACCGGGATGCCTTTTATAGGTATTTGTTTGTTCTCCTTGCCTTTTATTGGGGTTGAGTATGCAGCAAAATTAGGGTTGAGAGACAAACCATCATATTTTTTACAAGATGGGATTCGATCACAATATGGGTAGGGTTTTCCATGCGGGTTGGCTCAGTTGGTTATGTAGCATTGAGTTTATGGGGAGGACCAAGATTCGATCCCCGCAGAACACACTCTTGGGGAGAGGTGAAGAGCTTTCAGCTGCAACCTAGGCACTCAAGCGGAGATTAGTCCCATTGCTTGTCCAAAGGACCGAAGTCTGCTGTGATACTCTGTGGAGCCACTGAGGTGTCAAAGGCCCTAATTACAGCGTTTCCTTACCAAAACCAAAGTATTTACTACGATATTTTCATGCCTTACAAAGTTTTTCTAGTTTGTTTCCCTGTGTATTACACATAAGATAAGGGAACTGTCTCACTTTTTTCATGCTCGCACATTTGGGGTTCCTTGTTGCATGTGTTGCTCAAATACATAGAGTATTTCCTTTATGTCTATAATAATCTATAATATGAATTTTTAATAAAAAAAAGGGCAGCCCAGTGCACTAAACCTCCTACATACGCAGGGTTCGGGAAAGGGGTCCCACCATTTTGGTGTATTGTAGATTTTGATATTTTCTGCATTTGGTACCATTTCTTTCCTTGAATAACTTATAATCAACTTTTGAAGGTTAAACCTGAAGAAGTAACTGTGAGGATAGAAAACCTTTTAGAGGAGATACGGGTAGCAAGAAACGAAAATTCGGCTATGCGTGCAAAAGCAGCAGTCTACAAAGCTTCAGTTATTGCAAGCAGAGCGTTTTTGGTGGGGCATTCAAAACAGTACAGGTAATACTTCTCCATCTTGTAGTATTTGTTACTTTGATATGGGTTTGGGAGAGGACCTTCTCCCTTGTTAGCAACACCAAAAAAAGTTTTTCTGCCTGTAAGGCACAAACTATTGTATATAACTGGGGAAGAAGGTGAAAGATGTTTCCTTGATATAATGTCATGTCATAACCAACTGAAATCCAACAATTGGAAACTGATCCAGATATCTATGAAAAGGGAGCCCAAAATAAGTTTAACAAATAAATATTAAATAAACATTTAATTATAACAGTATAATACAATTAAAAAACTAATAATAAATTTTTAATGAACTCCATACATGCTCAAAATATAGCAGCTCGAAATTCTAAATTCGTTAGGGAAGTTTGCAACGGAGGAAGGCTTAATGGGTGTTCTATTTTTTCCCAATAGCATTTATATTATAAGTGTTGTGGTACTCTATTTCTAAAGTTAAAAAAGAGTTCATGTAATTAGGAGGAAAAGAATGGAAGCTGATTAATTTAACTCCCATACAAAAGGCTAGTTGTGAATAAAATTAATAGATGCCAAAAGCTTGGATGAATTGAGCTAATGTATACTGTTTGAGCATATAAATCTGCATATACTTAGTCAATTTAATTTTCTTCTAATTAGGATTATTCAAGAGATTGGCGTTGATAATTGTTAAAACAATAAAACCTAAAATTTAATTTATTCCTAATTAAATTAACCATTCAAAGGTAGCCCAATAACTGCTAAAACAAAAGTTGTCTGAGCACAGGGACAGATTGGAAAGGGAAATGCACGGCCCCTTCCATCTCCCCTTTTCTTGTTTGCAGATACAACCTCCTGGGTGAAAGGCGATATTCCTATTCTAGAAGCGAAATTTCTGCTTCAGATATAAAAGTCTAACTTTTCACTCCCGGCTTGTGCGCTTTTGCTTTAGGAAACTCCACCAACGACAAAATCTTTATCAACTATTTAGAGGAGCACAAGCTTTTCACCTTCACCAACTCAGTAAAGCTCCAAAGTTCATCTGTTTCAAAGGATGGCCCCCTAAATATTATTTAACTATTATAAATTAATATTCATGTGATATTTATAATTATATATTTTTTGACCCCTCATATGATATAGTTTTGGATCTGTGCGTGTTTGAGTGCAAACTATTCTGATGGTTGTCCATATAACTTCAGTAATACCGACTGGAATGATATGCCATGTCATAAAAGTAGAATGACATTGGACAAGGGTAGGTTACACACATGCGTGTCCCTCCTCCCCTGGGTTCGTCTCTGCCGGAAAAAAAGAAGCAGAGGTCTTGCGTCACATCATTGATATTCCCTCGAATATATTTTCTGTGAATGCTGCTGACATAACTAGAACATGGGAGGATGTCTTTCATATGTGTATTTCCACAAAAGGGTGACTTGGTGCTAAAACTCCCGCACCCTTGTGGGTTTCAGGATGGAGTCAGACCCATTGGGAGTTTGATAAAGGGTAACCTAATCGTAGTGTTATAAAGTTCCCGTGGTGGGATACGGGGAAGGCTTGCACACGAACAGGTCTGTTGCAGGTAGCCTTTCCTGGCACCTAACATTTGACCTTGTAATCAACACAACAATAACTCTAACCATTGTACAAAAGCTTTCCTTCATTGTGCGTCTATTGTATATACAGGACTTGGAAATAGAAAAGAAAAATTATGGTTGAAAATGTAATTATTGCATGGTCTTTAAGTTGATGCATCATTTTTATTATTAATTGTTGAAAATATTCCAGGATACTAGTTGAGTGCTTGGATGATGTTGATGCGGAGTCACTTAAAAGTGCCGCAGAATATTTAATGGAAACAATAGCAGATCCAGCAGCTATTGTCCTGGGCTCATGTCCAGGTGAAGGGAAGGTTAGTCTAGTGGCTGCTTTTACTCCAGGGGTGGTTGGTCAGGGAATTCAGGCAGGTAAATTTATTGGACAGATAGCAAAATTATGTGGTGGTGGAGGAGGTGGAAGGCCCAACTTCGCTCAGGCTGGTGGGAGGAAGCCTGAAAATTTGGCTGGTGCCCTCGAGAAAGCTAAGTCAGAGCTTATAGCTTATCTTTGTGAAAAAGGGAACTGAGTCCATACACACTTGGCAAATATTTTTATGTCAATTAAAGCAGCAGATAGTATAGATTCTTTGTTTTTGAGACTATACAGCACAAGAGGGGCGGAAAAGCTTATGTGAAGATTTTTCTTTCAGTTCCAGGAGGCTTACAACTGAAGTTTCCAAATACTAGTATATAGTGCTTTTTAAAAATGTGATTTTGTATCCTGACTGACACAAACAAACCTGCGCTGGCCCGTATGATCCCTACTTGTAATTTTTAACTTGCGAATCTCAGATTGGATGCAAAACTTTGTAACTAGACCATACATGAAGGCTACGTATATAAGGTGGACTACTCTTTGGGTAGTCCACTGGTGTACCGTGTGTAGAAAATTTGCCTCCATGCCCTTTCATCATGAGTTTTCCTTTTTCACTCACGGTTAGCAAAAATTGCAGGGAACAATAGCGACTCTTAGTGATATGAAACCCTATCGGGTTTTGGAACTAGGAGTGGGTTCCTTAATAAATTTAAAATTAGAATTAAGCATGAATGAACAAGAATTCTCAATAGTTTCAATGGTTTGCATCTATTCCTTGATTACAAAGACAATTTTTTATTTTTTTTATCTCAAAGCGTTCATAAATTCAACTTATGTCTGACAATATGAACCGTACATCAATTAATCGATGATCAAGCGAATAAAAGCATTAAGCATGGAGATAAGAAAAATAATTCAATAAGTTTTCATCGATAATCAAAGATCAAATCACATAACAAAAGTATTCATCTAGGTCTACTCATCCCCAACAACGGAGGGTTTAGTTACTCATAACAGATAAGTAAGAGAAAGAGATTAAAGAAGAATTACAAGAGCAATCCATGAATGATTCTTGAGAAATCTCCTTCAATGGTGTTGGGAACTACCCTCTGTGTTTTCTCTGCTAGGCACAAGTTTCTAAACTCAAAATTGATTAAAAGATGTCTCCAACACGTTAAAAAACATATTTATAGTGTAACAGACTCGGCACGGGGCGATGCGCTTCTGCTGGAGCACCCAACGTCTAATTCATGGATCTGAAGCTTGAGCTTTGCAGCTCTGACGCCTAATACCCGAAAATGTGTCTTTTTCACCCCTTTGTGTTCCGAATTATGTTTTAAGTGTCTTCATGAAAGTTGTAGATATGGATGTTAGCTTTCATTTGATTTTGGTTTGCCTCAATTTGGACATCTACAACTTGAGATATGATCAAAATACCGAACATGTGTCATGTTGCGATTTCATGAAATTTCAGCACAAATCTATTAGTGGACTCTAAAACATCATGTATTCATTCAGTTTGATGCTTAGTTGTGACTAGCCTTTTAACTGCCTCCAATCCTACACGATCTCAAACATACTTGAAACAAGTCAGATGTTCAAATATCATGCTTAAACATTGCAAAGAAAACCAACAAAACAAAACAGTTAAATAGACACATGGGAGGAGAAATAAGTCATGCAATCACTTAAAAGATACTTAATTTAGAGGTAAAAACAAAGGTAAACCAACATTTTTGTTGGTTATCAATGCTTACTTGTCTTTAGATCAAACATGGCAATAGAGAGGATTCGAAACCGTCGCTAAAATTCTGCTATCAAACCAGGTTACTAAATCACTACTGCTTTGTGCAATCAAATTAAACTTGCATACTCCCCCCAATTTACCGTTTTTATTTATTTATTTGCTTTTTATTTTCTCTTTTAATAAGTAACGCTAGTTGCCGAGTTGAAACGACAATTCATGTGGAGACAATCTTACCAACTGCTTTATTACTTGAACACGATTTGGTGCACTTTTAAATTGATTCATTGAGGGGATCCTCTCCATTGAGGGGAGTTGAAAAAGTTTACGGAGCTGGAAGAGTCCTCACATCATCCATACCTCCACGTGGATTACTGCTCATGAACACTTCATAACAAGGCATCAAAGAAGTTGATAGGGATTTAAGTTTCTTCCGCATGCACCATTAGTGTAAATGAAGACAAAACAATCATCCATGCTTAAAGTTGACTTCTAATCACATTATTTTGGCCTGTGAAGATTGGATCTTCAATAATATGGCGAGATCACACATAAAAAGTTTGGCAGAATATTTTCATGGTAGCATGCTTGCACTCGTGGACGTGGAGAAACAAAAGTATCTTTGAAGAAGGATTTCTTCAACCCAATAACCCAACTGATGTAATCCTCAATAAATGTTATCAAACTCATTTTACTGGGTGACCTTAACAAAATGATATTGATGTCATTGGTTGGAAGTAACCTGGGAGGGAAGAGTCAAGCTCAACTGCGATGACACACATAAAATTTTCGTTAATCTCTCTAGACGAGAGTGTCCTCCGAGTAGTTATGTTTGTGAAAATGCCTTTCCAAAACATTTTTTGTCAAATAGTGGCAACGATTTATTTGTATTTGAAACACAACAAATTCGTCATAAATTGCGACAAATGTCAAATTCGTGTCGTAAATATTTTGTGATGGAAACTATTAATTTAGTGACAAATTTGTACTCTCTAAATTTATTTTGCCTTGTAGTGTAATGTAACAAGCTCCATCTTGAGATGTAGGGCACATATATCAAAGTGGATATCACTCAAAGACAAGAGATTACCTACCTTCAAGTTGAAAGTGCTTGTTGGTATAGGTCAATATCTTAACAATAAAAAACAATATTAATTGGAATATTCCTACTTTGATTTGGAGCATTTGTGACCTCAAGAATGTAAACTGACAAGCTTAGATTAACCACACTTGACGTGAAGGAAACAAATCAATCATTGATTTAACTAATTTTAGTTTAACTTTAAACTATTTTGATTTGTATGCTTTAGGGAATCCTCTAGAGAGCTTTTAAAGTCACTTTCTATGGTATTATTGACATTTGCATGCCCTAAGTGTTTGTTTAGTAATGTACTCCATCCGTTCCTTTTTAAGTGTCGTTCTAGTGTTGATTTTTCGTTCCTATTTAACTGTCGTTTTGGTATTTTACAATTATGATCTGTCAATTATACCCTTTATCAATTACTCTTATTTTTTACAATAAAACTAATTAATACTATATATTTGAAAAACCAAAGTTTGTTTCTTGTTATCTTAAAATTTAAACAAAATTTTGTTACCCATAATAATGGTTCCATGAATAATTAAAGTTCTATAAATAAGACGAGTGGTAATTGTTAAAAATTTCAAGTGCAAAACAAAGTAAATTTCAAGTGCAAAGTTCTATACATTTCACTATTTTTGTGTTAATATTCTAAAACAATACTTAAAAAGAAACCGAGGGAGTAGTTTTTTATTTTGGTCTTGGCTTCAGCTTGTTTACGTAAAATAAAATAATAAGGGTCTTGATAACGAGTGCCCCCGAGCACTCTTTAAGAAATTATTTATAGAAAAGTCAAATATTTTGATTTCCGATGCATTAATTACACATATTTTTATGACAAGTTACTATTTAAAGACCTTAATTAGTACTCCGGGACACTGATTAACATTTCTCAATCATTTATTCTCTTAATATTGAGATAATGTTTTAAAAAGGAAAATGTTAACTTGTGCCCTTAGAGCACATGTTAAGGATTTCATTAATAGAAATTATGTATCGGAAATTGTGTTAATTTCTTACTTAAAAAAATATTATTAATTTTTTTCATTTAATATTTACTATTAGTGGCCAAAAATTTAATTCTTAGCATCTGACTTTAGAGCACAAGTTAACATGACCCTTTAAAAAAAATGCTATGTCTATTACTCATTTGGTTATTAATTTGGGTTTTGGAACATGTTTTCAAAAAGAAAGAAAAACGTAACTTAGCTTCCTTGACCCGGCGGCTGCTGGTAGCTTTTAATAAGGTGCGTGAATGAATGGTGATTCGTGTTAGATCGAATCTATGACATATTCAATACTTTCTGTCATCTGTCAGTTTTACTAGATCATGTTCGCCCGGCTGCTATCTATACTTTATCATTTTGGTCATTTGTTTTTTTTTTTTGACGGAATCATTTTGGTCATTTGTTGATAAATGATTTTTGGTTAAATTGTATTTTTATCAATTAACTATTTTGCCAGTATCACTTTGATCTCTTAATTAAAATTTGATTTATTTTGGTATCTCAACTTTCTTTTCATTACACATTTTAGTCCTTTATATTAGTTTTAATTCAAAGAAATAACATTTTTTAGTTAAAACTAACGGGAATGACCAAAATGTGTAACAGATAGAAAATTAATATACCAAAATAAATCAAATTTTAATTAAGAGACCAAAGCAATACTAGTAAAATAGTTAAGGGACCAAAAATGCAATTTAGCCATGATTTTTCACATAGTTTTTCTTTTAAAACGATCAAAATTTTAATATTCAATACAATTTCACATAGTTTATTCTGATTAAAATATCAACTTTTATTATCTATCGATTCAACCAATGATTAATTTGGAAAAGTTGTAAATTCAGATAAATGAGTAATTCGATCATTTTGATTTTATCAAGTATGTTATTTATAGATATTTTACCATTTTATGTATTATACTTTAATGCTCTGAGTTTGTTTGTATTTTTTTTTTTGGTAAACAGTTTTACCAATTTAAATTAATACCATTCTTTTGGTAAAAAAAAATCTATTCTTTGAATATAAATAAACAAACAAAAAACCTGTTTCACACGCTTTAAGAAAGATAACTAATTTAATTAATTTTCTCAACATAGCAGGAAATATTTTTGGATTCTCTAAATTGACCCTCATGAAAATTTGTCCTTGGATTGGATATTCAGAGTTATTCAAAAATAAATTATAATTTAATTAAAAGATTTTTCTTATGCACATTAGGTTTAAATATTTGTAGAGTATAATATGTTTTGCATATTTGTTTGTGTTTTAGTGTTACTTTTAGTTTGTTTTAATTTTTTATGTTATGTGGTTGTTGAAAGGAGATGCTATTTAAATCAAAAGAAAAATCGCAAAAGTATCTTGAATGGATTGTGGCTGTTAGATCTAGGGTGCATTTGTTTCAACTTAAAAAAAAAAAAAATTGAGTTAAAAGAATTTAGAGATTTTTTAAAAAAAATGTAAAACTATTTTTGTTTGTTTACTAACATAAAAATCATTTTTTTTAAGATTTGACGCTCTTACAATTGAGCTCCTTGTATTTAGAAAAAATAGATTTTTGCAAAAGCTACTTGGAATAGATTTTTATTTTGAGGCTAAAACTGATTTTTTTTTAACAAAATGAATTTTTTTAAATCTAAAGAAAACACTACAAGAATAAAAAAAAGTGAATTTTTAGTTTAAAAATATTTTTTTTCTTTCAAAAAAGCCCAAACAAACGGACCCCTAGCTTGCATTGGAATTCATGGGTGGCTGCAAATAAAGAGGTGGAGCATGGTATAAAGTCCATTACAGTCCCGAGGTTGTTGTGATAATATTATTTCAGGAGAAAAATGCTAGGAACACTTTTTTTAGTACTCTCTTTAACACGGATTTGGATTTGTTGTTGTAGAAAAAGCACGTTGTTTCACGCTGTAACGAATCAGGACCGTCCGATCGTAATGTGTGGCTGAGATGATTTACAGTGATTTTGTAACTGCTTTAAGCTGAACTGTCTGATTGCAAATGTGTGGCTGAGATCGTTTACAGTGTGAAAACTATGTGTTTTATTAGAGCATGCAAACCCAATCCCTCTAACACTCACTCTCCTATTGTGTGAAATTCATGTGGATCTCATTACTTTATGTAAGATCCATTTCCAATGTGTGGTATCCACATGAAGTTTATTAAGAAAGTGGATGTTATAAAGAGTGTTAGAAAGAGAGTGTCTATGATACTCCTACCGAATAAGCAGCATTTCCTTTGTTGAAATCTCTTTCAATGATTCATTTTGTCCCTGCATATTTTTAGTAAGGTATTTATTATGGTTATCACGAAATTCGATATTTTCTCTACTTAAAAATGACTTATCAACGTGTAAGATTGATAACTTTAGATACAATTATTTTTTGAATATAGATACAATTAAAATCACCGCATTCTTCTTGGTGGCTGCTCAAATGACACGTGGAATAATTAGTGTGATTGTTAAAATTAAGATTTAGTTTGTTAATGTCATTTTCAGTTTTGGAATTTTGATGTATATCGATAGTGTGTATTTGACTTTTAAAATATGGATAGTCTTTTTTTTAAAGGATTTTATTCAGTAGTTTATTGACTAAAATTTTACTTTATGATGAATAAATGGTAAATTAAGTTTTAAATGGCTCACATATATAATATAGAGTAAATTATACTTCTCTCCAATTAAAAGATGTTTGAATTACACTTTCCTCCCCTCTTATGTTAAAATATACATTACTCTCCCCTTTTATTCAAAACATATTACAAAACATTTCAATTCCCTCCCTTAATAGAAGCATGAATTACATTTCCCTCCCCTCTTATGTTAAAATCTACACTTTAATCCCTCAATAATTTTTTTAATTTCTAATAATCTAGCAAAAAAATAATAATCTAGCACGCTTTAAAAACAAATAGTATTACGGTCTATTTTAATATACCCAAAATTTGAATACATATTTTTTCGCTATTTTTTTTCTTCACAATTTCATTACATATAGTTTTAAACCCTATTATAAAATATGAAACAAATTAAAATATGTGAAAAATTACTAAAGACAATCAAATATGGTTATTTAAAGGTTAATTTTATACTCTAAATTATAAAATGAATAGAAAAATATTTAAATTTAATTATCATTAACATTTAAACTATAAAGAAATGAATTTATTTTTCTAAAATGGTGGTTCAAAATTAATATATATCATAAAAAATATTATTTATGTTAAAATAGATTAAAATGTAGTGCATATTTAATAATTAAGAGAATAATTAAGGGAGGAGGTTGTAATTCAAGCATCTTATAAGGGAGGGGAGTATAAATTTTATTTTTCAAGGGAGGAGAGTGTATATTTTAACATACGAGGGGAGGAGAATGCAATTCAAACATCTTTGAAATGAAGGGAGAGTAATTTACTCTATAATATATGACATCCTTACCAATTGAGTTATGTTCATGGACTATAAGAAACAAATTATATCCTCCTCATTTTTACTTATAAATGAAAGCTTATTTTTTCTTAGGAAAAAAAACATAAATTAACGCGATCGATAATGGTTGATATCTTGATAGTTAACTGAGATTTGATGAAAAAGGGATTCCGTATTTTATTAGGTCCTAAGTTTATAAATTACATGTTGGATGGATCTTTTCCCTCAAAGAGAATGTTGGATGGATTTTTGTATTTTTTTTTTTTGGTCAAGAGATGGATCTTTGTATTGATTTGAAATAAAGTGATTTCCCTTTTCAAACGTTCTTATAAATAATAATATTAAAACTCTAAATATGGAGTAGTGCATCAAAATTCAAGACTACTACCTCTCAAAACAAAAAAAAAAAAGACTACCTAGCAGGTGGGCACCAAATAATTGACAATTTTTTTTTTTGAGGAAAAATAATTTGCCAATTTTAAAACCAGCTTTATGGATAGTTAGCAAAAATAACACAAAGTTGTATAATCGTTGGAGGGTGGTGTAATGAATAATCGTTGGAGGGTGGTGTAATGAGATGGCAAAGATAGAACATTATTTTTTTGTTTGAAGGAAGATAGAACATTATTTAGATACTAGCCGCCGGGATTGAAATATCGCATTTAACGGATCTTGTTATTAATTGTTTTTTCTGGCAATAAGTTAGCAAGTGTTTTTCTTTTTTGAAAACAAATGTTTTTTTTGACAAGATATAACTACTAATGTTAAAATAAAATAAATATTTGTTTTTGAGCTTAGCTCAATTAGTAGAGACAATGCGTAATATATACATGGTTCGGGTTTAAACTTCGGCTACCACAAAAGAAAAATATATTTTGTATTGAAAAAAGTAATCTTAAAAATTAAATGCACGGCTTCTAAATTCTAAAGTATTATTTTTATATTTAGTTTTTTCTTTAATGGAAAATTTACATATTTAGTTAGTTGCTTAACATGTGCCATTGTAATTATTGTATCTTTTTAATTGGTTAAAATGTAAACATATTTGTAAATATTCTTTGAGTCGAAGGTCTTCTCTGCCTTATACTGAAGCACAATCCACTCATCTTAAAAATTTTATTGGCAAAAAAAAAAAAAACAGAGATAAAAATGAGTTCAGTCAAGTCGCATTCGTCTAAACTTGATTCGATAAGAATAAGTCTAGCTCGAAACTCAACTCAAATTTAAAACAAATGTGTTTTAACTCGGGATCAACTTGTTCAAAGTTTACGAACAATTGGATCCAACTCATTAGGTTCAACTCGTCTATTCAAATCACATAATTCAAGAATCATATTAGCATAATTCACTTCGGGCCCAAATTTCTGCTCACAAAAATCATACTAGTAAGCTCAAAGAATAAATATTTAAAACTAAATTCTGCATAGGGAAATGGTCAAAGCGTCTTAACAGGGTACAACCTCAGGTTCTAATGAATGCAGACAAAATGACAACAGTCATTAAAAACTCACACACATAAGTGAAAGAATTGAGTCTGAACCTCAATCTTGGCGTTTCATCCAACAATTTGGACATTTCTTTATTGTACAATTCTTAACGTTGTCTTATACTACCTTTTTATTTTGGTTTCCTTTACGTTTTTTACCAAAAAGGAAAGGAAAGACAAAAACATAAAACTAAACAATTTGCTGCCTACAAACTCATGAGGCATCTGCAAGCAATATAAAATCTAACTCAAGAGAAGGAGAAACACATATCTTTAGAAGGTCATTATTAGAAACGTCAAATTTTATCAATCAATAAACATATTCAGTGTCTTCTCGTAAGGTGTGAGTTAAGGAAACTAACCAAGAAAGATAAGAATGCCATCTAATAAGAGAAAATAATATCACATGCAGATGAAAATTATGATGTTTGATTGAATTAATCAAATTCAAGGCTGACTTAGAGTCTGATTCTAAAATAATAACCAAGATCTCAAGCCAATTGAAGATTCAAACAAGTTGTTGCAAGCGCAACCAAGATGAAAATTTGACCCTCTCCCACAAGAACTCGAAAAGCTTTATCCAAGCTCCCTGGTCATTTCTAATCCCGCCTTACATATATTTTCAAAAGAAGAGTCATCGACATTAACCTTTACAAATCTCTCAGGACGAGGATACCATCTCACACTTTGCACAATATGGAGAGTTATCGTGTGGCAAAGAGCTTGCACCATGGTTATTAACAACAATCCAAGTTTTTTCTTCGTGTTATGAAATATGTCATAATTTCAGCTAATCTAAATTTCTCAACATGTCACTATGATTATGAATAAGGGTCTGACAACAGCAATATCATTATGCTTGATCCAGGTTTTACAATCATGGCCGAGATGCACCCAAAGGGACATAACACTCAAACAATCACAAAGAGTATTAAAAGTGTCGAGTGGGGTCACTTCCAATGTACTTAAATACAAACATCTAATGTATGTTTCACTTTTATTAGATATAAGTTGATAGTGTAGTAATATGTTCATTTTCTATATAAATGTACCTAAAGTACTCTTTAAAATTGCTAACATAAATGTCGTAAAGAATCAAATTTAATAATATTTTATTAAAACGACTGTAGTCAAATCATTAAAAATATAAAAGGTTTTTCTCTAAAAAAAATATATAAAAAGTTGTCTCTCCAATATTGTTAACAGTGTTCTTTTGCGTAATATTTTTCATATTTTATGACACTTAAAGTTAAAGATACTAATTATGGGGTTTACTTGACTAAAAAGTAATAAATATATTTAGTAATTTTAAAATAACATTATATCTAATGTCAAATTTTTTATCAAATAGTTTCTTATATTTAAGGACAAAAGTAGTAAATTGAAGCTGTTTTTTTTATTTTTAATAAAGGATATTATATATTGTTTGTAAATAAATCATTTATCTTAGTTTTAATGTTGTGTTTGATTTATGTTATTTTCAAATTATAACCATTTTCATTGAACAAAGTACCCTTAGAAATAAACGGAGGAATATAATTCTTAGATTTGATGTGAAGTTATAGATATGTATGTATTTATTTATTATTAAGATAAGATAAGATGGAGCATTACCGCGCCTATATATAGATAGAGGGGGGAGTTGGTGTCTCCACAAACAAACAACACACAATTACAAAATCTGTTGTTAATGAAGATGAGGTTGGCACTAGTAACAACAACTCTACTTCTAATTATAGGATGCTCCTTTGCGGAGCAATGCGGTAAACAAGCTGGGGGTGCGTTGTGCCCCGGGGGATTATGTTGCAGCAAGTTTGGTTGGTGTGGATCAACTAGCGACTACTGCGGTGATGGTTGTCAGAGTCAATGTAGTGGAAGCAGCGGTGGTGGTGGTGACCTTGGTAGCCTCATCTCTAGAGACACCTTCAACAATATGCTCAAGCATCGCGAGGACAGTGGGTGTCAGGGGAAAGGATTGTACACCTATGATGCTTTCATCTCAGCGGCCAAGGCTTTCCCCAACTTTGCCAATAACGGAGATACTACCACTAAAAAAAGAGAGATTGCAGCTTTCTTGGGTCAAACATCACACGAAACCACGGGTGGATGGGCAACTGCACCTGATGGCCCATATGCTTGGGGATACTGCTTTGTGAAAGAACAGAATCCCAGCACATACTGCCAACCAAGCTCTGAATTCCCGTGTGCTTCTGGGAAGCAATACTACGGTAGGGGTCCCATCCAGATCTCTTGGAATTACAACTATGGACAGTGTGGAAGAGCAATTGGTGTTGACTTGCTCAACAACCCAGACCTTGTAGCCACCGACCCTGTTATATCCTTCAAGACTGCTCTATGGTTTTGGATGACTCCCCAGTCACCTAAGCCATCCTGCCACGACGTTATCACTGGAAGATGGAGTCCTTCCAGTGCAGATCGTGCAGCAGGGAGGCTCCCGGGATACGGTACAGTGACCAACATAATAAACGGAGGGCTTGAATGCGGCAGAGGACAGGATGGAAGAGTGCAGGATCGAATTGGATTTTACAAGAGATATTGTGACATACTTGGAGTTGGATACGGAGACAATCTTGATTGTTTTTCCCAAAGACCTTTCGGATCTTCACTTTCATTATCATCCCTCTTCCTCACTCTCAACTCCATCGACACCTAGCTACCTTGTCTTTCTCTTAATTATTATTATTAAAATAAATAAATCAACGTGAATCACGGTTCACCCACTAATTATATATTTGATGTCACACATGTTTCCATATATGTGATGTCACACATGTACTATAATAATAATATATCTATCAATGCATCTCAACCTACCCATGTACTACTTTTCAAATCAATTAATACACTGCTATCCTTATCCTTTCACTCTTTGACTTTACTCTAGTATACCTCATCTTTCCTTTCTTAATTAGAATTTGAATAATTAATTAACTAGGAAAACGTAAATAACGCTTATTTTAACTTCAATTTAAAATATCAATATTCTTTATTATGTATTTTAATGTCAAAATCAGTCATTTATCTTTAAAGATGTTTACAATATCGTTCAACTAACTTTCAATTTTAATTCATTTCTGTTATAAATTTGTGTGCATGAACATTAAATTATGTAATCTAGATTTATTCTGATCAATTGCTGTAATTTAGTGGCTACATAGATAAACAACGTTTTTGTCAAAATAAAAATAAAAATAGATAAACAATGAAGTATGGTCCAACACTATTGACACTTTTAAACATAAATACGATTACTTGATTAAAAAACGTCCAACCTGAGACAAAGTAATTATGAACCTAGATTCCTTATATTGCATTTCCAAAAAAAACTGATATTACTCACATCCCAAAAGACCCAAATTACACCCAGAATGACTACCTTTTAACTAAATTTACACTAACTTCCTATATATGTAAATTGAATTTACTCTCTAAAAAAAAAAGTAAACTGAATTTACAATAACCTAATTATATTTACTAAACTGAGTGTTTACATTAACCTCTTATATACATAAGTAAACTGAATTTACATTAATTACGTAAATTGAGTTTACACTAACCTCTTATATACATACGTAAACTGAGTTTACATTAACTACGTAAACTGAGTTTACACTAACCTCTTATATACATTCGTAAACTTAATTTACATTAACTACGTAAACTGAGTTTACATTAACTTCGTAAACTGAGTTTACACTAACATTTTATATACATACGTAAACTGAGTTTAACTAACCTTTCACTATGTAAAATCAAATTACCGATAACAGATGCGTATCTCATACCAAAACAAACAATAAACAAATAGAAACTCTTAGAAAATGAAATTCACTGACCTTTATGAATAGAATACAAATCAATGAAAAAAGTGTTGATTCAATTTTTGATCTTGGTAACACATTTATGGTGATTTGTGGATAAAGGGGGTGAGGGTTCAGAATAATAATGAAAAAAGAGTTTTTAGAAATTTACATGAAGATGACAATTTTAGTATTATTGTAAAATTTTAAATAAATTTAGGTGTAACTAGAATTATATGAGGTGAGATTAGAAAGAGTCTTACAAAAATCACACATTACACACTTAATTAATCTCGGCCAATATTTAAGATAAGTCAGTTATATTATATTTTCACCAAATTATTTTGTAAATGATTTTCTTCTTTAATGATTTGAGATCAGACCACCAAAATTAATAAGTACATATATATTGAGACGAGAAAAATAGCGTGAGCAAAAAATAGTTTCATAGAATTGTGATACAAGACAAAAATAACTTAAATTTGGGTTGTTTATCGTATGTAAATTTAAACATGTGAAAAAGTTTAAAATAGTAAATTTGTATTGAAACTTATGTGTTTAATATTGAATATATAATTTTTTAATAAATAATTACTTTTTAATAAAAATTATTATTTTTAGTTATTTTAACATGTGTAATATTGCACGTGTTAAACAGTGTTTTAAATTTTATATGTTGTCAATTGTTTTTTTTATATAGGAAATATGTTGTTAATTGTTATGAAGTAGTAGTAGTAGATATAAAGTTAACTTTGGTAGTTGAGATAGTGTCAAGGAGATTAGATTTGGAATTTATATCCACCACCCAAAACATTAACAATAATATATAATTCGTCAGTTTAAAAAGAAAATTGAAGCAGTCTCAGAAAAAGTTAAAATAAATAATGACAACAAAGTTGTTTTAGAAGAAGAACCACAAAGTTGCTTTGGGTCAAATTTTGACTCAAAATCACACAATTTTATCATTTTTTATTTATTTCAATTAAAATAAGTGATTTTTTTACAAATTTTAGGTTTTTTTTCTCTGTGATTCTAATAAAATCCGAGATAATTTATAAACTTTAGGATTCTAGTAAAATATGAAAGTTCCTTACATGCTCAGTTCACCGCCATATCACCATTATCAATCATATCAGGTTCTTATTTTCATAAATTTAAAAGTTTGAAACCTTAACATTTTTTAACTTAATGGGAAAATTAATATCCTACTCGTTAACCAACTTTGACATACACAATATTATTATTTGAAATATCGAATTTAAAAATTAAGTATTAATCTAAACTATCATCGGTTAAACTTTATTCCGCCCATAAAATAATAGAAGTATTAGCGAATGCTCTCATACGCTTTTAAGAGTTTTAAATAATAAGTTTTTTTCATCGAAATTTATGTAATTAATGTATTGAAAATTGAAATATTTAACTTATTTAAGAAATAATTTCTAATTTTAAAATCCTAAAGAGTATCTTGAGGACACTCATTAGTTAGACCCTTAAAATAAAGGGTTAAATATGTTTTAGCCCGTATAAATATACCAACTTTTTGTTTTAGTCCCTTTAAAATTTTCCTTCAACTTTTAGTCCCTATAAAATTTTCAATCACTACTTTTGGTTCCTATTTTTAAGTTAATTTTTGTATTTTTTTAATGAAATTATGCAGAAATGTGTAGAATATTGCAAAAAAAATTCCCAGAAAAAATAGAATTTTTTAACAAAACATGAATTAAATATGAATTTTTAAGCTTAAAAAATGTAAAAATTCATATTAAATTCAAGTTATGTTAAAAAATTCTAATTATTTTTGAGAGAGATTCTTATAATATTATGAATTTTTCTGCAAATTTTTATTCAAAAATATGAATTCTACATATGATTTTACTTTAAAAAAGACCAAAAGTGAAAATGGAAAATTTTTGAGGGACTAAAAGTTTTTTTTTTTGAATTGGCAAATATTATTAAACGCCATCCCCACAAGACGCAAGGTATGGACGAAACAAGATACAAATGCTGCCGCATATAGACAGTACACCATAACCACCTAAAAGCACCTCTGAAGATAAACCCACCAAAACACATCACCACCTAAAATAAACTCCAAAAAAACAAGCACCGTAAACACGGTATCCACCACCGCCCATCGTCACTACTCATCCACAAAGAACACCCTCCAAATAAAACTCCCAGACCCCAACACCCAAGCTGAGCCACATTTCGAAGAGCACCTAACCGAAAGATCATGCAGCTATCACAAACCTCGTGACCTCCGTACCATCGAAAGAGCACAACACAAAGCCTAAAAACCAACTTGAGTCAAAGAACTGACTCCCAATCTCGAATCAAAAGTGATCGGCCCGCCAGACTATAGCACCAAATTAGCAGGGCACCCCTCGCCCCCGGTACACCAGAGAAAAACCAAATCAAGTCAAACAAAGATTGCAACTAGACCTCGACTCTCGATCTCGAAGCCAAATGAACCGGCCCACTGAAAACCAGCACACAATATGTAAGACGAAAGACATGGCATGCGAAGTTTGAACAACAAACAAATCAAAAAGAAATAGCTCAGCACAACGTGACACGCACCCTCCAAACTCCGTAAACACCTAAACCACCCGAAAAGCACAAACAAGAGCTAGTGACGACGAACATGTACCCGTGTAACAAAGGTTGCTTCTAAAGGAAATCACCCCAACAAACACCCACCTTCTCACTTAAAACACCAACCACCACCACACATCATCATCCCCACCACACAAACCAACACCATGGTTTAGCAGACACAATCGCAAGACATCAAGGTTAAAAGTCTCAAAGGAAAGCAACAAGCAAACCCAAAGCATTTCGAAGAAGCAACCACAGAGAATAACCCACAAACCAACAAAAGAGACAAGGACAACGCCTCCAAACCACCTCGCCAAGAAACAAGCATCGACCTAAACACAGACCAAAAAGAGATGAAACCAAACAACAACACACAGGCAGCGACGCCGGTTTGAAGCAGAAACTCAACCTAGATCGTAAACAGGCACCTGCCGGTGACAAGGAGAAGGCGTTCGACACCGAAGTAAACAACAACCAAACCAAAAAGCGACAAGAGCCCACTAACACGACCCAAAAAGGACCTTAAAATATATGAAGGTACACGAACGACTACTACCGCCAACACGGATAGTTTATGCACCTAACCCTTTCGGGCAATATCTGGCAACTCGATATCACACGGATGAAACAGAGCAATTAAGGAACCACACCAAAGTTGCCACCAGATTGAACAAAAAGGGAGAAAAACACCAACACTACACAACTGACACAACAACACAAACGACACCAACAACACGGCCAACAACAAACCCAACCACACCACCGGCGAGGTACAGACACCCACGACACAATCACCACAATAGGGAAAAAACAAACAACATAGATGACTCCACACAACCCACCAACAACACAACAAGCGACAATGTTGTCCCAACAAAACCAAACAACCAAAAGAAAAAGACACAAACACGAACAAGAAAAACGCAGAAGAAAAGCACAAAGAAAAGAGGCTCCGACGAGAACACCGCCGCAAGGACAGCGACGCGAGGCAATGCGGGTGGTCTACCACCGTCGCACCACCACCACCACTAACAACTACTCATCGGACCAACACGACGGAACCACCACCAGCATAAAACAACAAACCAGCATCGCAACACAACACACACCAGCAACCACACACAAACACAACCGGATAACACAAACCTGTCAGAAGCATATCCGACGGAATAAAACAAAAAACCGGCAAAACAACTACCCACAAGGAAGAAGCAGGAAAACATACAACAAAAGAAAAAAGAAAGAAAAAACGCAGGAAGAGAACGACCAAAACATGACACAAACCTACCTCCGGCGAGGCACAACGACGAAACTGAGAACCAAACTACAAACCCGACGAAGCACTACCCAAAACTGGATCTTGCGACGGCCAAAACTTGCTGACGAAGAGACGACGAACAAAGACCAGATCCAAAACAACAGGATCTGAACAGAAACGGAAAACGACGGGAAAGAAAACATCGACAGACAAAAAACGGAACACCGGAGGGAGGAGGAGTTGGCGGTGGTGCGGAGAACAGATCTCGTCGCACCACTGGAGGATGGGTTTACATGGTGGCGGCTGGTTTGGAAAGGGAAGTGAGGTCGTGGTTTTTGGTTCTGTAGAGAGAGGTCAGAGTTGAGGGACTAAAAGTTGAAAGAAAATTTTAGAAGGATTAAAACGAAAAATTGATATATTTATAGGGATCAAAAACATTTAACCCTAAAATAAATGGGTTAAATTGCACTTTTAACCCCTCAAATTTTAGAATTGTTTGATTTTGACCTCCTAAGTTTTAAATGCGTTATTTTTTACCCCTCAAGTTGCCCCCTTTTTATTGACCACCCCCACTCATATTTTGTCTAATGATGTGTTTTTTTTCTTCTTTCACATGTGGCATGCTCTAATTGGACCAAACTTAGGTGACTTGAATATAAATTTCTAATGTTGAATGAAAAAAATCACTTCCCATGATGTCTTCCAACGATAGAAAACTTACGCCATTGACTTATTATGAAGACATCAATTTCTCCATTTTCTTCTCAATTATTCATCAGTTGTCCATCACTATTTCATCTTCTTCTCTTCTAATTCTTGATATTTACCTTAAAACCAAAATTTTCATCTTCTTGAAACCAAAATTTTCTTGAAAGACGACATTTAGTTTTGACATTTTGCCATGCCAGGTAGTTATGACCTTTAGAATTTGGGAGCTGCTTTACGGTGGAAATAATTTTAGAACCAATAAATATGCAGCTGTGTCTGACGCAATGCTTAATCACTCTTCACAAAATGTTTACAGCATGCAATGGTATCAGAGTAACTTCCCAAAGATAATTAAGTTGACTCAATTGCTTGCAAATGTGGGCAGAATTAATGGAAGACTTCTTGATGTAAATAGTAATTCAGCCATTTTCGATGATCAAATTGAGCATGGAACACATACGTTCGAGTGTTTATTGGGTCTCCATTTGTTCAGCATAAAATAAGACATGTTTCGGCCTCCAACACAAATACACACAATTCATTTACCCCTTTCAGTAAAAAAATTGAAAGAGAACCCAGGGTGATTGATTCACTGACTGACTAAGGTGAGCAATTTTCTTAATGTTTCTGCTCAATAAAGGAAGGTTTCTCCTATTTAGAATTGCTTGTTCCCATGAAAAAGTCAAATGTGAGTTAACTCAACTCACGCAAGTGCATTTTCAACGTGAGTTTACTCACATAGGTGCATTTTCCAAGCGTGAGTTAACTCACGTTGGACGGGAACGAGGGAGAAGAACAATTATCTTCAAAGTATGCCCACGTGTTAAGTGGCACCATATCTGAACTGGTACACTTATTGTTCATAAATTAATTTCCAAGTCACTTAAGTTTGGTCCAATTAGAGCATGCCACACATAAAATAAAACCCACATCACCTCAATTTAGTCAAAATAAGAGTGGGGGGTGGTCAATCAAAAGGGGGCAAACTTGAAGGGTCAAAATAACACATTTTAAACTTGGGGTCCAAAATCGCACAATTGTAAAACTTGAGGGGTCAAAAGTGCAATTTAGCCAAATAAATATTTGCAAAAACTAATCTTTCCCCAAACTGTTGACTGCCACATGAGTATCTAGCTAACTCACATCACAAAAGATAATGAACCGTCATAATATTCCTAAAGGGTTATTGTCCCTCCATAAAGGCTCCATAGCCTCATTTAAAGGTATAATATCCCTAAAAAAGGACTTAGAAGCCTAAGGCGCATTCCAATCTAGACGCCGCCTCTATACACTTCTAGAAACAGCTAAGAGAACGCCTAAATACCCAAAACACCCCTATTACTTGTTGGTTAAGAAAGCTCAAAGAAGGCTATAAATACAAATAAAAGAGATGACTCTTGAGATGGAATAATCATTCCAAACCCTAGAATACTAGAGAAAACCCTAGTTCTCCTTATCGTACTTTTTTGACAAGTACAGATAACATCTCATGAGATCTCATTTCTTAAAAAACAATTTTAGGCATACAACTCACAGTTTCTCACCGTAAGGTTACACCAGCACAAAGATTAAGCAAACACAGATCACACAGAAGAACAATACAGTAGGTTCATAATTCCATATTCTACTAGACTCGACTGCTCCTATATCACTAATGTAAAACCTAAATAATAATAAAGCACCTATAACAAAAAGTATCAAATTAAATAGAAAAAAATATAAAATATTTGTTAAATATATAGCAGGTTCATCTATTGACCCCATGAGTTAGGTGGGTCGAGCTTACAGGTTCAACTTGCTTTGTCACCCTTAATCAAAGTGAAAAATAGATTCAGAGCAAATTCATGGTATATATTAGCAGAAAAAGACGACAAACTCAGCAAAAAGGAGCAACGTTGGGAAGAAATAGACGGGAAAGACCAAATTGTAGAATAAGAAAAACAAACATACACTAAGAGAAATAGATGATGTTGTGATAGAACCACTTTGATGTGTTTGGAGATTCCTTGTAGGAGATGAGAGAGGGCAAACATCTTCATATAAAAAATAAAATTAAAAGCAAACCTTCATTCTATTGTTCCCTCTAAAATCAACACACACAAAAAGTAGGGGAGAGAGAGAGATATGTTTGACAAGTCATTGTTGGACCGTCGCCATATGGGCTCCTCTCATTGTGCTCAATCGCATATGTACTCTCATTATTTCGCACAACCTCTACAGCTCTACTCCTAAAGCCCCGCAATTGTTACAATATGAGAAACATGCATAGGCCTTCCCCACCACTATTAGACAGCGTGCTTCCTATACCACTATATCCACAACGGTTCTCCACCGCCGTACACACAACCTCAGTCCTCTATCCTTTTTCTCCACCACACTATCTCTTCTGGGTTTTTTCTCACCGATATCCAACCCATTAAAAGCCATAAGATTATGTTAAAATTTCCTTGGATATCTCATTAAGATAATAAAGCAATATGTACATACAGATTAATTTCATTATTTTTTATTTATTTTAATACAGAAACTGAACTATTAATATTGTACCAACTGACAATTCATAAATACTTAGGTCTTTTAAGCATGTGATACAAGCACACAATCTAATGATGAAAGACGGTGTCACATTTGTATAAATCTATGAGTATAATGACTATGCACAATGTGTATAAAAATCTGCATGTGTATTTAATTACTTCTCACCATGTACATTTGGATCATTCTAGAAAATTGATAAACTTATGCATCTTAATATTATATATATTAACCAATGTTTTGGGATTAATACACCGGTAACAAAATCAATTGTAAGCCCACGTAAGAAATAAAAAAACAATATACACTGGCAAGCGTATTTAAGAATAAAATTCTAAATACCCACAACATTACCTCGTATGCAATTACAAATCATCTTTCAGAAGAAAATATCTGATTGTTTCGACTGGGCTTTGAGATCCTTCAACTTCTTCAATATGTTTGTGAAGTAGTCCTGCAAATACTTCTCTAATGTAATTATATCTTTGGTATCGACGCCAAGTAGGTTGTATGTCTCCGCCATTGGAACAGAGAACACCGTGTCACTCGTAAGCACCTGCAAATATTTCCCGTATAATCAACTGTAGGCGTGTTTTACCGCCATTAAAATGAAAGAAAATATTATATGCACTAGGAATCTGTTTGGTAACTAGAGTAAGAATGATGATATAAGATATATTAAATAATAGTGTTGGTCTCGGACCAATAGGATGGAATAAACGTGGGTTTGTTTGGTTAAGATTTTATCCTATAACTGTGTTTGATGTGCATCGACATGAGTGGGTTTGGGTAAAAGCCAATGGCAATAGCTCCACAATGGAAATGTAGTTATGCAGGGACACAACTGAGACTATTAGAGCAGCTGATTTGGGTTAAAACACTCCATTCAAGCAATCTAAAAATAAGTAAGGGCCAATGTAACAAAAAATGAGCACACAAAAAAAGGAGGATTTGGGAGCAATGTCCAATGCAACAAGTATTAATGAGTTGATGGATAAAGCATTAAACAGGTGGAGATGGTGGTGATAGAAGAATTAGGAAAGAAATGAAATGAATAAGTACCTCTGAAAATGCCAATCTGTCAGCAACATCATTTGTCCACTCAAAAAAGCGGGTTAACTGACGAGTGAGTCTTAAAACGGAGACGGGAACTGTAGTTACATTAGCATCTTGGCCCGCAAGCCTCTCGCACAATGTAATCACCTCTTGGGTTGTCCACGCACGAGGACCAGCAAATGTGAGAAGTTTACCATTGATTTTTTCATTTCGTAGAGCTATAAAAGTTAAGCGAGCTATATCCTAAAAGCATATGAATGAAGTGATGGATTAAGGAAAGAACATATAGATAGATAGATAGATATAACTAACAAACTAAGTAATTAAGTAACCTGAGTATCCATGTAAGCGATTCTGGTGGGGGCGTCAGTTCCCCAAACAGATTTTTCTTCTAGGATAGGAACAGCATACTGGCCGATAAGACCCTGAATTTGAATTTGAATAAGGGGGGTTATGAATTGTTGACTAATAATAATAATAATAAATGAATTGATTATTGACTTACTTGCATGAAACCACATAAACGGATGACAATGTGATTGAGTCCAGAATCACGGAGGAAGTTCTCAGTGCAATACTTGATCTCCATGAGTGGGACCTCAGGATGTTTGTCGCAGTTATGGATGGAATAGAAAACATATTTCTGAATACCCATTGCTTTAGCACATTGAATAAGAGCAACTTTACCTTCCCAATCAACTGTTTTGATAGGCTCTTCAGGACGGCCAGTGGCGCAGTCAATAACAGTATGAACTCCAACTAACGTAGCAGGAATAGTCTCAGGTTTACTAAGATCAGCATTCACAACAGTTGCTCCCCAATCACGAAGGAAGTCAGCTGGAGCAGGCCTCGGCCTTACCAGGCACCGGACGTCGTACCCTTCGTCCAGTGCCCTTCGAACAATCTGCCTTCCCAGAGTCCCCGTGGCTCCAACCACAAGTATACTCGTTGGCCTAACAGGTGTCCCTGGTCCAAGATTCACCGCCCTCTCTGAATTGCTATTGCTGTTGATATTGCATTTCACTCCCACTCTAATAACCCTTCTTTTTCTTCTTTCACCCCTGCAAAACTCAACAAAATGAGGAGGAGAAGGAGAAGGAGCGGAAAATGCCTCTCTCGTCCTCGTCACTACCCTACCAGGTGTGGCTGTTGGTAACCTCATCAGGGTCGCCATTTTCATTTTTCGGAAATAAAGAAAGAAAGATCAACAACCTTCGTTCATTCTATTCTATTCTTCCAATCCAATACTCCTGATCGTTATTTTGCCACGTCCACTTACCTCACCCCTCTTATCTTTCACCAACGGATACAGATAATCATAAATTTACGAGTAAATAGGCAATTACCCCCTGAAATTGTAAGTTTCGTCAATTACTCTCCTGAAATTAACAAAATTTCAATTACACTCCTGAAATTGCACAATGTTAGTCAATTTACCCCTCCGTCAAAATTTTTTGTTAGTGAACATGACGTTTTACAAATACCCCCTGAAGTTTTGCAAAAATGCCCCTCAAACTTGAAAATTTATATTTTTTTTGTGTAATGAGAACTATTGTTTGTCAAAACTTTATTTACCTACTCGTTGAATTCTTAATTATCTATGGATATTATTTAAGACGAAAAACTAACACCACAAAGGTAAAAATTATACAAATGCATTGATTTCTTTTTTCTAACATTGAACAAATTTCAGTAATGATTCAAGC
>Ga0315915_1000651_pt1 | contig 37628 bp, 17 predicted proteins | sample MpolbnodulesMG_FD_207738 | JGI IMG/M metagenome (GOLD analysis project Ga0315915, IMG submission 207738) | Medicago polymorpha root nodule microbial communities from Los Angeles, California, United States - branched nodules | ecosystem: Host-associated > Plants > Roots > Nodule | place: USA...
TGTGGGTAGAATAAATCTTTGCATAAACTGTGAGATTGATTTCTTTGAAGTCAAGGGTATTATTGATTCTACACTAATAGCATTGAAGACATTGATTATTTTTCTATAATAATTTAGCATGGAACATGGGATTGTGGCGATATATGAGGAGGAAAATTGAAGAATGAATATATGAAATTTTTCTATAATAATTTAGAACATTGAACTGTGAGAATGAATATTTGAAATTTTTCTATAATAATTTTTCGAAATTAGAGTCAAAAAAGAAAAGAAAAATATTTAGTTTGGTCTGATCATACAGAAAAGTGGTTTATTGTTTTTTATAATCTTTATATAATTTAGTTTACGGTGATAAGGCAACATGGTTCAATTTAAATGTACATAATACATTTTTTTTTTGAGAGAAAATGTACATAATACATATAACTATTTCATTTTAAATAAATGGAATGAATGTAATATACACAAAACGTAATTAAGGAAACTTTCTTGATCAAATGTACAATGCATTGCAACATTTTTGTTAGAGGAGCAATAAATGCTTGAGAGAAACTTGAGACGCCACATGTACTTTTGCCCAAATATGTAAGCTTTTGTATTATATAAAGATAAAGATATCAAATGTTGCTAGCACCACATGATCGTCTTGCTCCGTGGACGAATTAAGGTGACTAGCAAAGTGCATTATCGACGCATCTTTTTTTGAGCACCACAATACCGGTGGAATTAGGATTTGCTCAAGGGACGAGTTTGAGATGTTTATGGTGGTTGCAATCTATTATGAATGTTGAGGAGGGCAAAGCTTCATGCTTATTAATAGTCATCTAGTAAATGAGGGAATTAGAGTTCAAATAAGTTATTTTTACTCTCGATTCAAAGAGTGTTGTGAACTTTTTTAACGAGCGAGTCAATAACATAATAGAATGGAGGTAGGTAGAGATCGTAGTACCTTATTCTTATGCGGTTTTTCAAGAGAGAGACTAATGTAGATATTTAGTTGCAATTGTTCTGCTGCTGATGGTGGAGGAAGTGCTGAAACACCGTTAGATCGGTATAGATCAGATTGGTATCGGCGGCCTTCATTATAGCGGTATTCACCATTATATTCATATACGTTAAGGTGAAAGTGAGAGTGTCCACCGCCACTGCCGCCAACAACATCTGCAGCAATGAGTTTAGCATGTTTTCCAGCTTTTGTTATTTCAGTCAAAAGCTTATTTGGATCAATTGCCCCAGAAATTCGAATGATACCACCGATGTTGAATGATACATCTTCAAATCCAATTCCAATAATGATTAAGTGTAAGTAAAGACCAATTGTACAAAATAGAATGTAATATCAATTACAGAAAATAACAAAACTTTATTGTTTGTTCTCTTCAACATTTGCAGAGATCAATACTTGATTTTTTCGAGTACAAGTACAAGTATACATCTAATATTCCTTAAAAAAAGAAAAGTGTGCATCTAATATAACTCAATTTTTTTTTTTAAAGATCTAATATTAATTTTAACATATGTTTTACATTGCCACTAATTTTTTTTTTTTTGAAGATCTAATATTAATTTTAACATATGTTTTACAGAAACTTTGAAGAAAACGGAAGTCATTATTGTATTTTTCCATCTTCTATTAAAAATTATTTTTTCTCATAAAAATCAAAATAACATTTTATTTTCAACATATTTTTTTAACAAAATGATTTTTCAAAAAGGTTTTGACTATATTATTTAAAACATAAAAAGTGATTTCTTAAAAAATAAAAGTGGTTTTATCTCCAAATAATCATAAACAAATGCACTCTTAAGGGGTCAAACTTTTCCAACATGTCTTTTTAGAAATACCAATCAAGGATCAAACTGGTGACACAATTACATGGAAAGGCTACTTTTTTTCCCATAATTGAAAAGTTGTTTTCAACCATTTGATTAAATGAAGAACACAATCTTATCATGTTCCTCTAACACTGAATTTTTTTTCACTTTCTTCCCCAACCATTCTTTCTCCCACATACTATATACTACTATATAGATCACACTATGCTAGTAAAATAACAATATATTCACCAATGAGCGTGTAAATTGTTACCTTTGATACTCTTGATCACTTTTGTAATGGACTTCTTCCAACCAGTAGATTGAGTATCCACTTTCAGAACACAGATCTACGGAAAAAAAATAATAAAACATATATACTCGTAAATAAGAACTCAACCTACCAAAAACAATTTTTTGTTGTTGAGTCGTACACAAAAATCAATGAAATTTTATGAAACCATGTAAATAAATAAATGAAATTCCATTAAAGATTGAAAGTGTGTTCTTTTGTTGCCTCTAAAACTTTGGGCAAAATGAGTAGATAACCTCTGCTATCTATAGGCCTCTATAACTTGATAATCTTGATGGATTAATTAATATTAATGGTCAATATTGTGTGGAATAATATGATGGAAACAATTGATTTTTTATTTTCTAAATAAGTTTTTACACCTGTTTTTTTTCACCCCCACTTTTAATTTTTTTCAGATTGAACATGAGTTCACCTCTACATTACAATTCCGTTATGCGAAAAACTTTTGTTTTATTAAACTTCATGAAAAACAACAATTAAGATTTCCGTTATTCTTTTGTCAAAAAAAAAAAAAAGATTTCCGTTATTCTATTTATTGTCGGAAAGCTATAAAAATCCAGTTTGGTATGGTAAAAATTTAGGAAAATCAAAGTAAACATTATCAATTGGAAATAATTTTTATGAAAAAAATTGGTAGACCAGGCCGAATTGGAAAACTTAAAAGATTGTTTCCAATATGTATTTTCGTAATTTGACTAGGTTTTTTTTATCTCCAATAATTATGATGAATTTATTACTAATGTTTATGTATTTTCTTGATTTATAAAAATTGTAAAATATGTAATAAATTTATCAAAATGTTAAAAAACTTCCATTAAAATTATAGTCAAAGTAATATATAAATGCATTTCAAATATCGCTAGCACCACATGATCTTCTTGCATCCATGACGAATTAAGGTCACTTGCAAAGTGCAATATCGACATGTTTTTTTCTTGAGCAGCACAATATGGTTGGGATTAGGATTTGTTTAAGAGACGGGTTTGGGATGTTTATAGTAGCAAGGACTTTGTGGTAGCAACTTATTTTGAATGTCAAAGAGGGTGAGACTTCGTACTTGTTAGCAGCTATCAAGTGGATGCAGGAATTAGAGTACAAACAAATTATTTTTACTCTGGATTTCAAGAGTAATGTAGACTCTTTTAACTTGTCAGTCAATAAAACAAGGTAGTTCCATTTAAAATAGATGTCGTAGTACGTTATCATCGTTCTATAACAACTCTTATGTTGAGTTTTTGTGGAGATATACTTGCTTATAACCTTGCTTAGGTAACCATATACAACGCAATCTCTCGACTTTATTTTAACATTCTCTTTTATATTGATCCTTTAATTTTTAATGAAATTTGTCAGCTTTTTTTGTTAAAAAAGTTAGAAGAAAAAAAAAGTTCTTATTGAAATTTTGCTGGTAAATCAGACGAATAAAAAATATTTGTCAATGAGACGAATAGTAAGAATAAATATACTCCACACATTTATGTAAGTAAAAATACATGACACTGCCACATTTATGTAAGTAAAAATAATTTGAGAAATAGAACCAAAAAAAATAAAATAAAATTTGAGAACAAAAAAAAAAAGGAAGTTTTCATTGATTACCTTCAGAATCGACTAACTGAAAAATCAATTACCGCCACAAACGGTATAAGATTAATTTCTTGCATATTTACCATGATTGTGAATCACGATATTCTAGCATAACTGATTCATCGTATGATCACAAAATGAGGCTACAAACTTATAATGGACAGGGAAATTAATACCAATTGGTATGTTATCCGAAAAGGGAAATTAAATATTGTATCACTAGGGAGATAAAAAAAAGGACGGCAAAGTCTATAATAAGAAACTAATATTATTATGAGAAAACAATATAGTAGTCCAACATTGAAAGTAAAAAATAAAAAACCCAAATAAAAAAAAGGGATCTCCAATTAAATTTTCCTAAAAGGGGAAATAAAACGAAATAAAAGATCTTCCTACTAAAAAAAAGAAGAAGATCTGAAGTACGGAATGGAAAATGCAGAAAGCAAAAGTTCAGATAAACTATAATGTAAAACTTATACTAATCAATTGGTCACATAATAACACAATTGTTATTTGTATCATAGTAGTGCTGGAGTTGTTGATGTTGCAATTGTTCTGGTGCAGATGATGGAGGCAGTGCTAAAACACCATTGGATGGGTGAGGATCAGATTGATATTGAATATGATTATAGCTAGGTACCACATTTCCAGATGGTGCAGGTAGTGCGAAAACATCGCTGGATCGGTAACGATCAGATTGATATTGAATACGGTTATAGCTAGGTACCACATCTCCATGTCCTCCATTATATTCATTATAATGGTATCCGCGACCGTGATTGCCATTATATTCATTATAGCGGTGTTCACGACTGTGGTTACCATTATATTCATTATGCTCGTATCCATTACCATTGTTGGAGTTACGGATCAAGTGAGAATGTCCACTGCCACTGCCACCACTGCTGTCAACAACATTAGCAGCAATGAGTTCAGCATGTTTCCCAGCTTTTGTTATTTCAGTCAAAAGCTTATTTGGATCTATTGCCCCAGAAATTCGAATAATACCATGCGTTGCATCGATACTAAAGGAAACATCTACAAATCCAATTCCAATAATATGATTAAAATGTAAGTAAATATTAATAGATCAATAAATTGATTTGCATAGACCAATTACGGACAACAAAATATTAGAGCAATTACTAAAAATAATAAAATTTTATTATTTTTTCTCTTCAACATTTGTAGAGACCAATAACTCGATTTTTTTGGCTACACGTATAAAACTAAAAACTCAATTTAATCGCTTTAATTGTTTTTTCTTTAATTGTTTTTTCTCAAGATTGATCGGTTTATTTCATTAGGGTTTAATTACATACCCACCAACCGACATCTATTTAGGGTTTTTTTAGATCAAAATAAAATTAATTTCGATATAAATTGATTAATTGATTTAGAGATTAATTTAGGGTTTGTTTAGATCAAAATAAATGTAATTTTGATGTAAATTGATTTAGAGACAATTTTTTAGAAACTTACAAAAAAACAGACGTCATTATTGTATATTTCCATCTTCTATTAAAAATGATTTTTTTTGGTTTTACCTCTTAATAATCTTTAAAACAAATGCACTCTTACACGGTTAAACATTTATCAAAATGGTGACCACAAATACCTACTATATAGATCACACTTTATTGATAAAACAACAATATATTTATTGATGAGTGTGTAAATTCTTACCTTTGATACTCTTGATCACTTTTGTAATGGATTTCTCCCAACCAGCGGATTGAGTATCCACTTTCAGCACACAGATCTATGAAAAAAAACATATATACACATAAATAAGAACTCAACCTAGCACAAATAATTTTGAGCTATACACAAAAAATAATGAAAAACGTTTAAACCACACAAATAAAAGAAAAAATGGGAGCTTCATTTGAGTACATACCATGTTACGATAGGAGGAATCCATTGAGAATTGATAATAAACTAGAAATTGAAGGAGAACCTGATGATAGTGTTTTTTTGTCGCCTTTATAATTTTGGGGTAAAATGAGTTGAGAACCTCTACTGTTTATAGGTCTCCATCAGTCGGTAATCTCGGTGGATTAATTAACATTAATGGTCTTAATATTGTATAGAACGATGTAGTGGAAACAATTGATTTTTTATTTTTTAAATAAGAATTTTGTTTTTGTAACAAAAAAAACTATATTAAACAAAACAAAACTAAGGCCCATGTCATAATCAACCAAGAAAAAGTTACTACTATTAGTTGTTTTAACATGTGCAATGTTGCACATGTTAGACAAACCCTTTTTTAAAATCAACCATAATTTGTTTATCACGTGCCCCTTCAACCCTAAAAATCACTAAAATGTCAATTATATCCTTTTTGACATTAAATTTTATAGGGTGTGTTTGTTTTAAGTTTATCAAATTTATTTTTAGGAATACCGTTTCTTGGAATATAAAGATGTGAATTTTATTCTAAGATATTTAGAAATAAGATGATTAGTTAACATTATAATATTTCAAACAACATTAAAAATAGGGACTATAATAGGTAATTATATATGAATTTATTCCCACCATTTTCCTTGAGAAATTTTTTCTATTCCCTAAAACATTGTATACCCAGTAATAAAATTTGGTAAACTTGTAACAAACATATGCATATATATTTATATCATTTTATGCCTAGAAATCTATAAATATAACTTAAAACAAATGCACTCCTACACCTATTTTTTCACCCTCGGGTCCAACTTTTTCGGATTCAACATAGTTCACCCCTACACTACCAATCCAATATTTGAAAAGACTTCCACTTACTTATTAAACTATTGGAAAACTACGATTAACATTTATGCTATTCTATTTTTTTTTTAGGAAACATTTATGCTATTCTATTTATTACGGAAAAACTACAAAAATCCATTCTGGTTTGGTAAAAAAAATATAGGAAAATCAAAGTAAACATTTTCCATTGTTGATAAGTTTTATAAAAGATGGATAGACCACGCCGAATTGGAAAAGTTGAAAGACGTTTCGGATATGCATTTTCGTACGATGGCAAAATGGATACCTCACATAAATGTAACGGTGAGAATATAAATGTAAGGGTATATGCTAAAATTTTCAGAGTTATGCTCTTTACCCAAACGTTTTTGCTCATTCTCAAGTGAATTTCTTTTTTTACTCTTACGTGACTTAAGTTACACTAGTACAAACTGCCACGTGACTTAAGTCACGCTAGTGTTAACACTAGCGTAAGTTAACTCACGCTGGTTCTGTGCGCACCAGAACAGACATGCAGTGATCACTGCCTTGTTCCCTGTTTAACTTCGTTCCTGCATTTGTTCATACATAGGAACAATCATTCATTCATTCAACCAAAACTCATAATTTAGAACACATGCATTCATTCATTCATAATTTAGATACGCAATATTAACGAAAAATAACGTAAATGTCATAAATAAGCGCAACCGCGCAAATGTAAATATAGTACAACCAAAATGTCAGGAAAATACTACAAATATCCAAAAAGTCATAAAAAATAAGTCATAAAATAAGACACTACTACTGCTCATGTGGGCTATGACTCCTAGACCTCCTCCGTGAAACCTGCAGATGGTCAAACACACTATAATTGGTATGGAGACCCTCCAAAATGCCGAAGAATAGTGGATTTGAAAGCTCATCTGGAATCTGCATCGCATGCTCCACTCTGTCACACATGCTGGTAATGACCTGCAATGGATCGGGAGGATGTCTGGCCCAGTCCTGGTCAACAAGAATATCCTGGTAAACGGGTCTCGGGATGACAATGTTAGGCTCTGGAGCAGGGTTGACGATAAGAGGATGGGATACACGGTAGAACCACCTAATGTACTTATCTGAATGCTTCCAAGGCTCGTCGTCAGGGACATGGTGACCCCTCTGCTGTTGGGGAACGACATGCAGAGCAAACTCCAAGAAGGCAGCAGCCACATCTGCTGGGGCAAGAGGCATAATCGTAGTACGAGGTCGGGGAATGTTCTGAACATACCCGCACTGCCTCACAACCCGCTCGGGCAAGTGCGCACCATCTTTTGTTTCCCAGCCATGATCCATCCGGAGTAACAGCACACATCCTGGAAAGGCATCACGTCTCGTCGGTGCTCGTACGACCTCCAGATGACATGACAATGCTCCATCGAATCCAACAAGCCTCTGAAGTGATCAGCATGTTTAAACCCCCTCTGAGGTTTCGATCTACCCACATACGAGTTCTCCCGTTCGTAATCTTGATATCTCGACCTTGGAACCACGTGTCTGAAGTGGGCTATAACCCATCCCTACAAACACAAAGAGACAAATCTATATCAGCACACAAGTGTCGTACAAGAAATTATACATTTACGTTTAACTTAAAAAAAGAAGAAAAAATATATATTACCACAAGCAAGCTCATGTAACCACCAATGGAGGCAACATGTGGGCTGGAGGTAAGATTCAGCTGCTCATACAAGAAAGCAAGTCCCATCGTGCCCCATGACCACGTGCCTATGTTAGCCAAATCCCGAATCGCAAGCATCCACAACAGATTAATGGTTTTGTTGTTCTTGCTGACAAAAATGGTGTAGCCAAGCAAGAGCAACAAAAACGCCTTGACACAGGTGGGCCTAATACGACTCAGCTCCTCCTCCTCCTCCTCTGATAAATCCTCCCTCAGCAAATGGTTACATCTATTCAACATGTGCTCATAACGCTCTTTCAGGGCCGTGTAAGTGACAAAGGCACCTGAATTATTACTCACATGCTCCACTGCGTCCTCCACCAGAAACAATAGGTGAGTCACCATCAGCTCTACACCATGGTTAGGATCTAAATCCTCCTCTTGAATGAGCCATCCAGCGACGGGGATGCCTAGAAGACAAGCAACATCATCTAGTGTGATGGTCATCTCCCCAACAGGCAGATGGAAGCTGCTAGTCTCCTGATGCCATCTCTCAACCATAGCACACACTAACATGTGGGAGATGTTGTCGTACCCAGTCAGAAGGAGGGGCCTTAGACTGGATGCATCCACCGGGCCCCAAAACCAAGGGTTATCTTCTACCGGCAACTTAAGTGACAAGACAGAAAACTTAAGTTTCCTCCCGTGCGAGACGACATTCATCTTACGATCTGTTTGCAACTGAAATACAGAAAAAGTAAAATAAACATGACATAATAATGAACTATAAATATTATACGTAAAATAAACTTGACATAATAATAAACTATAAATATTATACGTAAAATAAACTTGACATAATAATAAACTATAAATATCATACGTAAAATAAACTTGACATAATAATAAACTATAAATATTCTACGTTAAAAATAAATCAATTATACTTAAATACGTAAAATAAACATGACATATTCTACGAAAAATAAACTTGACATAATAGTAAAATATCATTAAATTAAATAAAGCAAATATACTTACTGTTTAATCGTTCCAAAGCTTGAATCCCACGTGTTTACCGAAGTCCAGTAAAAGAGACAAGTCGTAAGGCCCCCTGGAAAGCCCCCGTCCTCGTCCTCCATACCAGCCTCTGCATGCTACTGAGGATGCTGCTCAGGCTGCTGCAACTGAGGATGCTGCTCATACTTCTGCTGCTGAGGGGGCTCGACATATTAATGCTGCTGAGGAGGCTGCTCAAGCTGATATCTCTCGTCAAACGGAGCCTGATATCCCTGGTGATACTCATACCCCTCCTGATATTGATAACCCGGCTGAAATTCAGGCTGCTCCTGATACGCCTGCTCCTGATAATGCTGCTCATGCTGGTACTGTGGCGGGTCCACAATCTAGGATGGACCCGTCTGTGACGTTGATCCCCCCGCAGCATCAACAGTAGCAAGTCTCGTGCCCCCCACTCTCCCTCGACCTCGGCTAGGAGGAGGGTGTAGTGCATCCTTCTTCCTCCGTAAACTACCAGTAGGGGCAGGCCTCCCTGCCCTAAATCTATCAGTCTCAGACATATCTGCACAAAAAGCAAAAAATCTTTAACACATTATCCCACAGACTTAAAATTTCGACAATGTCATCTTTAATAATACAACAGCAACACTATAATATCGACAATCTCATTTAAATCCATAAACTACCACATTGCAGTCAAATTAACTATAATCAACATTAACAAACACAATTCTAACTAATTACATCATTAACAATCCAAAAAAACAAAAAAATATATCATTGAGGCATTTTACCAAACACGTGGTGTGCAATTTTTAAACAACTATGTAATCTAACAATTTCTAAACCCTAAACTACCACATTGTACCCTAAACAACAATTTCCAAGTTAATTTGTCACTAACAATCATCAAAACAAACATGCAAGCAAAATTTTAAAAAATCTAAAAATGTTCAATTTCTACAAAAAAATCGAACCAAAATAATGCAAAGAAGTAGTATAATAATCACTTACTTGATGTTGTGGATGAATTTGACTTTAAATGGTGCAAGAACGGTGAAATTCGGATTTGGGGGTGAAATTTTCGTGTTTGGAAAAGTTGGAAAATGAGGGAACTGTGTTGCTCATAACTGACTTAAGTAACGTAGCGTGACTTAACTCACGCTACTCCTATAACTGGCGTGAGTTAACTTACGTAAGGGTAAAAATAAAATTTCACTTGTGAATTGGATAAAGAGCAGAACTCTTTGGATTACACATTGCAAGCCTAGTTAGGAGAAATGAATCCTAGAAACAATTTTCCTTAATTTGATTATCGATTTCCTATTCATATTGATAAATGCGAAGGGGGTCTAATTAAAAATAAAATAAAATAAGCATGGATAAAACAGCTATCGAAGGAGATATCACATTTTATGTAAATTTTATGATCAATAGATGTTAGAAGTGTCGGATCGGGAATCCCGAGCTACGGGTGCAAACTTGTAACCACATTGATAATTTTTATAATATAAATAAAATAATGAATTTTGAAATATATTAACGAATCTGCAAACTTCTGAATAATTCTCTGGTGCAGCAGAGGAGAGTCTTTAGCAAGGGTAAAGCAGCCTGCAAAATAGATTACACTCCAACACTCAAATCAACGATAAAAATGAGGAAGGAAAGTGTGCAGAAAGTGGTGAAAATGTGTGAGCGTACATTGAGTGTGGTCGAGCCACGCTTATATAGCGGAGCTTAGCTGTTACTAACTACGTGAAACCCTGTAAGATATGCAGGAGTTCATTAGAGATCACGTGAACGATTCAGATTGGTCGAGGTGTGTTCTTATGCGGTGAAGTGTAAAACAAGTCCACTATGTTGCCTAGAACGACAAGAGTTGTGTGTTAATAGATCGTCATGTACTGAGCCGAGCGTGCTTGACATACAAATTTGATAATACTAAACATGATTTCTAACCCTTTTTGAGAGACTTCCAACAAGTGTTTCTATTTTTTGTTGATAAAAAAAGCATCTACCATTTTTTTTAACCATTTTATTTTTTGGGCATTTCCGTGTCATACTCTCTAAAAAAATATACCATTTAGTTGTAACTAAATTTGGATAGGCTCCAATTTTTATTTGTATTTTTGTTATCAGGTTTCAATAAATAAAAATCTCCAAAAGAGAACGACGATTAGAATCAATAACTTGTAATCAGGTCTCTCTTCTTATGTTTTCTCACACATCTTTTCTCTCCATATTTTTCACACTCTCTTCTTTTCATGTCTAAAGTTACTCAAAGTTAGACAATCCATTTTTCATCAACCGAACCAGGATTGTCACATACCTATCTCTTTATCTTCCTCTTCTTTTATTTTCTTTCACATCTTTACCTTCAAAATCGATTCAATGTAATTTTTTCTTGACGAAAACTGAATATAATTTAAATTTTTGCACCTTTTATCATATTGTGAATCACGATATTCTAAAATTATTGCTTCATCATGATATCAAATGAGGCTACCGACTATGAATTATGATGGGGGAGGCAAGGAAACGAATACCATTTGATATGTTAATCGAAAGGGAAATATCGTAGCACTACAATTTTGGCCGACAAGTTCATACAAAGTTGATTTTAAATAGGGCTCTGTAAATAGACGGTAGGATTGATCTCCTTGAATTAGTCATCCTTGAATTGGATACTGAGCTTTCAAAAAAAAAAAATTGTAGCACTATTCTTTCAAAAAAAATAAAAATATGGTAGCACTATGGAGATTAAAAAATGACAGTCAATAACAACGTACTTATATTATTATCACAAAATCAAATAGTTGTCCAGCATTCAAACTAAAGTATCCCCAAATCGAAAATATAAGGGATCTCTAAATAAATTTCCCTAAAACGGGGAAATAAAATAAAAGGTCATACTCCTTTAAAAAAATGCACAAAGCTAACATTCAAATAAAACTATAATGTATAACTTATATACTAATTAATTGATCACAAAATAACGCAGCTGTTATTTGTATCATAGTGACGTTGGAGTTTCTTATGTTGCAATTGTTCTAGTCCAGGTAGTGTCAAAACACCATTTGATCGGGATGGATTAGACCCGTGTCCGCGACTGTGATAGTGTCGACCTCCACTGCCCCCACTGCTGCTACCACCGATATCGGCAGCAAGGAGTTCAGCGTGTTTCCCAGCTTTTGTTATGTCGATCAATATTTTGTTTGGATCTATTGCCCCAGAAATTCGAATGATACCACGAGTTGCATCAATGGTGTAGGATACATCTACAAATCCAATTCCAATAATAATTAAAATGTAAGTAAACACTAATAGAGATTGATCACAATTTTTTTTCCCTCCTACCACAACTGTATAGACCAAGTATATGAATTAACTGATAAAATTTATAACAATGAATTCTGGTTGGAACAAAAAGAATTTTTTCCAGATAATATGGTTATACAAACATGTTTATTTTTGTGTGTTTAAACATGAAAGTTCGTTTATTTTAAATTAAATAATTTAAAATCTTGCACAGACATAATCTAAAACATCATAACCGATTTCTTAAGGGGTTAAACAATCCCTCAAATTATGTTAAACAAACACACTTTTAAGGGGTTAAACTTTCCCAACACATCTTTTCATATATACTGATTAAATGAGCGATCAAACGGTTAAGAGCTTCAAATATCTACTAATTTTTTTTACTAAAAAAATGGCTACTATTTTTCTTTTTACGCATAAAAATTATCTACTATTTTGATAAAATGACAATATATTGATGGAAGAGTGTGAAAATTGTTACCTTTGATTCGCTTAATCACTTTTGTCACGGACTTCTCCCAACCAGATGATTGGGTATCCACTTTCAGTATACATGTCTAAAAAATCATAGATACATACATGAGTACAATACGAGAAATAGCACAAGCAGTAAAAAAAAAAATTGAAACCAAATAATAAATAAATAAAAATGGGATCGTTTGTGTACCATGTTACGGTAGGAATCCATTAAGAAATGAAAATCGAGAGAATAAACTAGAATGTTGAGAGAATAGTATGGTTTATATATCTTTGTACTAAAATGAATTGAGAACACCTATATTTAATTATAGGCATAATGTCGGTTGAGTAATTAGAATTAATTTTCTCAATAATATTTAGAATAAATACAATAGAATGGAAATGGAAACAACTGATTATTATTTCCAATCTAAGGAAACTCCAAGTCTCGAACAAACTTAAAGCTAAATCAGTGTAGTGATTGATGATATTCATATAGTAGTAGTAGTAAATTACATATATCATCCTCTCAAAAAAAAAGTAATTACATACTAGTTTTTTTGGGCAAATAAAGAGGAGTTAAGGCCAATTTGCTAAATATAATCAGATAATTATGTGATTAATTTATGCAATTACTCCGTATTAAAATAGAATCAAACAGTGTACCAAAAAGATAATCATATGCCAATTTTAAAGAAAAATGTAGTATTTTGTCAAAAAAAAAAAAAAATGTAGTATTACTCCGTATTAAAGGATTTGATTTATCGTTCATATGAACTTAACTCAATTGACAGGGACATTGCATAATTTATGCAGGGATTGAGGTTCAAACCTCAGACACCCGACTTCTCCACATTTAAATGTGTGAGCTCTAACCACTAATCTACTAGACAAACAAAAAAGATTTGGTTTAATAGTATAAGTTTTCAAGAATGTTAGTAACACTCACTTTTCAACATTCTCTTTAACAGTGTTGCTAGCATTACTCTTTTGGATCTCAATTTGATCGTACAATTGAAAAAAGAATTTGATATTACATAAAAAAAATTAAAAATGAGGTTTATTTTCAATTTTTGCTTTATTGTGAACTCATTGTGAATCAAAGAGAGTGATCATTTTTTTCATTGACCTTACCAACTAAGTTAAGCTCACGAGGACATGAAAAAAGTCATTTAACGTTACTAAAAGTAGGGATGGCAAAGCGTGCCGGCCCGCCCCATTTAGGCCTGCCCCGTCTTAGCCAGCTAAAAACGAGACGAGACGAGCCGAGTCAAATTTAGTGATCGAGTCTAAAATCTCACCCCGCCCCATTTAGTGGCGGATTAGCAAGTTGGCGGGCCGGCCCGTCAAAAAAAAATCAATTTGTTTTTTTACAACTTAATTGTTAAAAAAAAAAAACTCTTATCGTAAAAATATATAAAAGAACCGGTAGCAAATAAATTTGTGAAAAACAAGATAATTAACAAACTGTCGAATTCAACATTATAGTTAATAGCAAAATAAGACAAATGTGCAACATAAAACAAATCATAAAATAAATCCAACAACCAAATAAAATCCAAAAGGATAAAATAAGTCTCAAAATAAATAAACTCAACAACCAAGATAAATCTAAAAGCACAAAATAAGTCCCAAAATAAATCCAAGAACAAAAATAAATCCAAAAGCATAAATAAGTCTCAAAATAAACTAAACAACCAAGATAAATCCGAAAGCATCAAATAAGTCTCAAAATAACCACAACAACAATATAATTTTTCTACTAAGTCAATCAACTCCAAGTCAATCATCATCTAAGTTATGAATATATGGTGCTCCTCCTTATCCTCCTGTTGTCGTCATAACATAATTGTTTTCAACGAGTTAAACGGGCCGGCCCGTCCCGCCTCGTGCCCGCTCCATTTTTCAACGAGGCGAGACGAGCCGAGTCAACTATAAAAAGCGAGTTCAAAACTTTGACTCATCCCGTAAAAAATAGCGAGCCAAACGAGTCGGCCCGGTGGGTCAAGCCCGTTTTGCCACCCCTAACTAAAAGAAGGGCAAATTATTTATTAGTAACAATTTAAACAGAATTGTCAGTAAAAAAATAAGGAAAATGTTAACAGGGTTAGGATCCTCTCCATTGATAAAATAAAGGCTTAAATATGTCATTGGTCCCTGCACTTTTACCAAATTTTGCATAAGTCCTTGCCCTTTTATTTGTTTGGCATTGGTCTCTACAGTTTGTAAAATATTTGGTTTTGATCCTTCTGTTAAGTCCAAGTTAAAAAAAAGTTAAAACTAACGGTGTGCCACGTGGTCCAATCATTCCACGCCACGTGGCGCACTAAAAGACAAAAAAAATCAACATTTTAAGAATTACTTTTTAACTTAGAATTAATCAGTTTTTTAAGTTAAAAAAAAAGTAATCAGTTTTTTACGTTTTTTTGGAGGAATAATTTTTTTATGTTTTAATTTGTCTGTTAGTTTTTTTTTTTCCAAAAAGAAATAATACTGTTTACGTTGGGAATAAAATGTTTTATTTGGAAATTTATAAAAAAATATTTTTTAATAAAAATAATTATTTTATGCATTCTAAGTAGATTTGGCGCTCCCTCAAAAAAAAAAAAAAGTAGATTTGGCGGGTACAGCTTAAAAAAACAAGAGTCATTTCATGTTTGTACCCAATTATTTCCTAAAAAAAAGTTTATGCATAATTACAAAATTTATTTTGTATTCCTAAATAAAAAAACGTAAAAAAAATGAGTATATTTTTTTATCTTCCAAATAATCCTTAACAAACTCATACTTAAAATTTCCAACATGTCTTTTGCTCTACTTTTTTTTAGGGGGTCTTTTGCTCACTTAGAATGTATGAAATAAAGAATATGTTGCCAAGTTACTTTTGGTCTATTTAAGATGTATAAGATAAAATAAAAATGATGAACAAAATAATAATATCATTGAAAGTTTTTTTTTTAAAAAAGAAAGCGTTCATGGACCAATACCAAAGTGCAGAAACTAAAAAAAAAATTGTTGAAAGTGTAGGGATTAATGAATAAATTAATAATTAAAAAGCTCAAATATCTTTTGTCTTTTAGTGTGCCATATGGCATGAAATGATTGGTCCACGTGGCACACCTTTAGTTTCCCTTTTTTTTTAACTTGGACTTAACAGAAGGACTGAAGCCAAAATTTTTAGAAATTGCAGGGACCAATGCCAAAATCTAAAGAAAAAAAAAGTGCAGGGACCAATGACATATTTAAGCCTAAAATAAATGAAAGTACACAATTTGGAGAGAGATAGACACATAAAATAGATAATTGGCCCCACCACTAAGTGGGTCCCACCATCATTAATTATTTTTTACTTTTTCCAATTTTTTTGAGTCTATATCTCTCCAAATGGAGAAATGGAGAGGATACAAAATAGAGAAGATCTTGACTCATGTTAATCAGTTCCTCGGACACTGGTTAATGAATTATAAAAAGAAATATTTTTTTGAAAATTGTGTATTTTACTTTTTGAAACTTGAAAAGTTGTTGCTTTTAATGTTGACTTTGTTTTTTCTTTCCATTCTTAGGAGTCCATCTTTGCTCCATTTAGGGTTATGGATGCAAGACACGTGGCACAAAAACATCCAAAGGCTGAGATTAAACATAATAAAAAAAACCCAGAAAACATAGCTCCACTGTATTCACGCTCCCTCTCCTCTTCACAATTCTACCTCTTCCTCTCATCCTACGCCAACCTCTACCCCGTCGCCGTCCATCGCACGTACGTTATTTCGTCGTCTTCTCATAATCATTGCTACCACTCTTCTTCCGGCGACTGTTCTAAAGCGGCGGTGAAGCGAAGCAACGTCACCGGAAAGAATCACATACTAGAGGAAAAGGAACAATGCAGATCAAGAGTGAAATTGAAGAGTGGAACAACACAGATCCAACAGCAAGAGAAAGAACATTGTTACTGTCATTGATCTCTGTAATAGGCGCAAAATGAAACCCACCAGAAAGAAGAAGAAACTGATGAAGTTAGGATATGATTTTTTTTTAAATTTTGATACATATTATGTTTTGATTACACAATAATTCAATTCTTGATTACACAATAGTTCAATTCAATTTCCAGATGAGGAAGAAGGAAGAAAGGAACCTATCTGCTACGTAAGAGAAGAGAAGAGGAAACGCGTATGTTGCTTTTTTATACAGTAAACAAGTGTTTTATCCGAACCTTTTAATCTCAATCGTTGGTTTCATTTTTGCCACGTGTCACACATCTAAGAAGTGAACAGGGGTAAATGGAGCAAATTTAAATGGAGCATAAATGAACTCCATTCTTAGCTGCTTAACGGGGCCTGATTAACATGATCCAAAAAATAACTAAGATTGTCTATAACGTAAAAATAACTTATTTGGTAAATTCCTTATAAATAAGACTTACTTGCCAAATAAACTCATTTGGCTTTGTTTTGGTGGCGTTGGCTTATGATCTTTGAACATGATCCTATCAAGATCTTAGTTCAATTATCTCGGATGTCAACTATGTTGGGTTACGGAAAAAAACTTACCCAATAAATATAATTAAATCGTCCTTTTCCAAAGAAAAAAATTAGGTTTCTTTCTTAACTTGTTTGTCATAACTTAATAACCCACTCTATCCATGTTGCACCACTTTAATATGCACACATTTGTTTTGTGCACTCGTTGTGGATTTGAATGAATCTTTCCTCCATTATATTCAAGATTGAAATCAATCTAAAAATCTTTGTTAAATCTCAGTTTTTCAGATGCTGAATTTTTCTCTAACTCAAAACTACATTAAGTGGATCAAAGACATGTCACTAACCTTCGCTCCAACCTCTTTGTTGCCGATATTTGGTTGGTGTGGAGGAATTGTAACACTTCTTGCGTTGTAGACCGTGTCTATCATGGAGCGAGTAGGCAAGGCAAGAAGTGTTATCCTCCACACCTCTATCATGTTGCATTAACACCAAACCCCCCGCCCATATTATGCAATGTCCCTATAAATTGAGTTAACTTCACATAAACTTACTAATACTTGCTTTTCCATTTACAAAAATGGCATTAGCACACTATTTATTTGTTTAGTCGTAACAGTAGCCATGAAACATGTAGTAAATTACTCCACAACTTCATTCCCAAAAAACGCACATCAAGGAATAAAAAGCAGCAATGTTCCCCTCACCCAATTTTTTTGATATAGAAAAAAACAGTAGCAAATGTAATAACCATGGTTGGATTTTGGAACAGCAGATTCTCACGATCATCAAACAAGCTATATTGGCATTGTTCTCCTGAAGCTGAATATACGATTGTCCATTTTATAGCCATAGCTTTTATATTATGTATAAATGTAAAAGCTTTCAATGATTTAATTGACAATACAGATCAATAGGTAAAACAATGCTTTAAGTTTATACATGGAAAAAAATGCAATTGTATTAAACCTAGGTACATTTGTTCTTTTTCGAATACAAATGAAACAATACATGTTAGACAGAATAAAATTCTAAACAGGGCAACCATATCCGAACATCTGAAATCATAATCTCTAAACTCAATTGAATTTAATGCAGCCCATGACTAACGAATAACTAAGCCTGCAAAACAAATAACAAAATATAGTTAAAGTCTAGGTGTGAAATCTGTCAACCTGTAATTTAAATTGCAGAGTTTCTGAAAATATTTTTTCTTTATTAACCTTGCTTGCAATGTTGTTTGAGAGCCAGTCTAGTCCTTCATAAAGTCCTTCACCAGAGGTGGCACATGTGCTCTGGATATACCTGCACATATAGAACATGTAGATGAGAATGGACAAAAGCAGGGAAGAGGAGATTAAGGACAGGAGCAAAAAGTTAGACATAATTTAGATTACCAGTGACGCTGACGAAGTGAATGAAGACCTAGCTTATCAGTTATTTCAGCAGCATTCATAGCATTTGGAAGATCTTGCTTGTTTGCAAAAACAAGAAGCACAGCATCTCTCAACTCATCCTGACAATATTATAACCATACAAAGCAATCACAAGGTATAGGAAATAAGTCTCGAAATCCAAATTCTGACATTCATTCATTGAGGATATAGTTTACTACCTCGTTTAACATCCTGTGCAGCTCGTCCCTAGCTTCAACAACACGATCTCGGTCATTGCTATCAACCACAAAAATAAGCCCTTGTGTATTTTGGAAGTAATGTCTCCATAAAGGACGAATCTAATAAGAAAAGCATATCGATGGTCACTACTGCAATTTTTTAAATAATTCAAAGATAAAAATATATGGTTAGAGGTCAAAAGTAAGGTAATTTAAGCCAAGGATTAAGCCAGTCCATGTTAGCAATAGACTGAGACTAGCCAACATTCATAAACAGAAGAGTAGAAATGCCTATGTACAATTGGTTTAGGATTAAATTTTGATGTGCATTGAGTGTAAGGATTAAAACTGCCATAGCTTTAACAAGTCATGTGATGTTACTAGTATTAAAAACTGTCAAACACTCTTGATTCAGATTCATGATGAAAACCTTAATTGACAGTACAATCACGTAGATCAAAACTAAGCACTATGGTTTATGAAATTGAAAAATGTACAAACATACAGTTAGAACTATTTGAATAAACATCATTCAAAACCAATGACATGCATTTCAAAACAAAATACGTATCTTGGTTCATACTGTATCACAATGGAGAGGAGTGCCGACTGCCTAGTAAATTCTAGCATGTTTGGTAACAGATTAACAAATATTAGGAAAATAAAAAAATTCTGTTTAAAAAATAAATTTCTTAGAAAACAAGCAAAAATAAAAACAATGATTGTTTCCAACCAACCAACCATAAACCAAGCATTGTCCAACTAAGTGGGGTCGGCTACATGGACCAAATTACGCCATAATGTTCAATCATAAACTATAATTGGATCGTCAATGATTGTTTCACAACATAAGTTAATTGTTAATTCACCAGTAACAGCCTAAAACTAATGATTTTGGGATTTAGATGTTATCCCAGATAGGAATGAAACTAATAGCAAGGCAAGAGAACCCAAGTTTCTTGATGATAGGAACCCAAAATTAAGATAACAAGTGATTGTATTATTGATAGAAAAAGAAATGTATTGCATAGATAAACACCTTGTACCCTAGAGCGGTAGAGCCAGTGCACCTCAAAAAGAGATAAATCTCTCTTTGGCCAACCTTTACAGTTCTAACAGAAAATACGCTGAATGATACTTCTCACTCTCTTCACACTCCTTATAACATAATTTGTAAATCTGCCAACGTCACCCAAGTTCCTCCATTTTCCTATATTTTCCCCACATCACTCTTTGGGCCCATTCTTCTCAATTTGAATCCTAACACTTAACAGTTCTACAAAAGTGAGAAATGAGTGAAATGACAAATAGGATGATGATCCAATGGGTACAAGTCAAGAGGCCTATTGGTTATTGGGAGTGAGTTGAATAGTGTGAACTATAGAGTTGTTTTCTTTTCTGTTACAGTGTTGCCAATCACGTATCGCAGAAAATTATGACATGTTCAAATTCCGCTACACAACAGTGCTACAACGCCACTATAGCTTCTAATATTTGACAATACTTTATACTAAATAGCATATCACGGAACAATAACAATTTCTTCAAATTTTGTCTATGCTATAGAGCTATAGGACCACTCTAGCTGCTATTTAAAATCATTGTTCTGTTATAAAAAGTGGCTTTTTCTGCAACTGAATCAAACTCGTATTCTTTTCCTACTGTAACTAGTTTTATAATTTCATTCTCTTCTCAGAGATCTCTGGTCCTTATCTTTCATTTCACCTCTATCGCATGAAACCCATAAATAAAAACAGAGTAGCCATACCAATTTCAACCAATCATTGTATGATTGTATCATAAAATCAACAAAAGCATCAACATTTCCATATTACGCCGCCGAGACACAGAGATGTACCAAAACATACACACAAATATAGAAATACCTTGTCCTGGCCACCAACATCCCACACAGTAAAGCTAATGTTCTTGTATTCCACAGTTTCCACATTAAACCCTACACGAAATCATTTATATCATCAAAATTTGCACTCAATTTTAATCCCTTGATAAAATACTCTCTCTGGTCACTATTATAAACAAAAGTTCCCTTTTCAGATTGTATCTGGTCTATAACAATATAGATAGAACAGATACACCAGCTATTCAATGAAACTGAAAAAATAATCGTTGCTTATAATAGTGACCAAAATCGAAAAGACATTATCAATGAAGGACGAACACTTCTCGGATTAGCCGTGTCCAGGTGTAAGACATGTGTCGTGTCCGACACAGACACATATAATTACACTACCTTATGTGATTTTCGCAAATTAATAGTTATATATAAGTATTCCCTCTATTATCATTACCAATGTTTATATAAAGGAAATGTAAAACTTACCAATGGTGGGAATGGTGGTGACAATTTCTCCAAGCTTGAGCTTATAGAGAATGGTGGTCTTACCAGCGGCATCGAGACCGACCATAAGTATACGCATTTCCTTCTTCGCAAATAACCGGCTGAATAGCTTGGTGAATGATAGACCCATTTTCAACTATTCTGAATCAATTTCAAAATCCAAACATCAATTATTCATTTTATTTATCCTAATTTCAATGCTGAAAAACGAAAATAGAATTGAAATTGAAATCGTGATTTGAAAATAAGCAGTGATAGATCGTGAATTGTAATATAGATCGGAGAAATTGGGATGAGGAAACGAAGAAAAAGAAATTACCTTTGAGAATTGAGAATGGTATTTTTGTGGTGAAATGGAGATCAGATCTCTCCTCGTTGTTGGTTTTGATGTTTGCCAAAATGAACGTTGCTTGAAGATGTATATACTAATCAATCACAATTTTCATTTTCAAATATAAAAAATATCAATTACTTTGATTTTGACAGTTCTGTTATTTTTATTTTACAAAAATTTCTCCAATAGAGTATATAGTTAACATAATATTTTTATTTACCTTGATACTTCAATACTTTCATTTAAATCGGCTTATCAAGAATTTAATCTTTTAAATGGAACAATAGAAATGTGCTGCCGTTTAATAAATTTAAATTACCCCATCCAAAGGAAGACAATTGTTGTAATGGAACATGATGTGCTCCCAAAACATGCTCGTCACGTTTTCGTCGTTCGTTAATTCCACCCAACTGAATGATATTTTCCCCTCTTCGAGCGTTGGACGTTTATACCGAACGTATTCCACCCTCCTTGTGTCTCCGGGGTTGACCCCTTGGTTGAATTCATTCAGTTTATCCTTGAGACCTCTTAACGTTACACCAATAAGAAATTAAAAATAATCAATGAAAAACTCATTCAAACATTTCATCAAACACTTGTAGTGAAAATTTTACATAAACCCTAAAAATCCTAAAATATAAATTTAAGCAATATAACTCCATTATAACAAGTATTCATAATATTTGTTAATAGCATTTCAGATCTACGACATAACTATATTAAAAAAAAATTCAAAATTTAAAAATTAAACTACAACTAAAATTATAAACATATATACTAACTAAAATTTATGACAATAGCATAAGTGATAACTTACTTGTTAGTAGGAAAAAAAATTGGATGATTTGGTAGAGTTTTTTTTTCAGAGAGAGAGTGAAAATTGAAATTTTTAAAGAGATAGAGACATGAAAGAGTGGCTGGAAGCTGGGTTCTGACTTGAATATGTTACGAAAACAACGGCAGTTAACTACCGCTGGCACCAGCGGCAGTTAACTGTTGCCGGTTAGCTCAACGGCAGTTAACTACCGCTGAGGTTTTTTTTGGGAATTTCCATGTGTCATTGTGAAGATATGAATGTCAGAAAAGCAATTTTCATGATAAAAAGTGTTCTTGTGTTGCATGATGCAAGAACCACTCTTTTCTTGGATTTGGATTCTCTCAATTGAAAATTCTCTATTTTCAATCACCAAAGTTAAAAAACAACAACCACTTTTCTTTATAATTTAATTATCATTTTCTCCCTCATGTTTGATGGTTGAGAAAGCTTGAGAGAATTTTTTATAATTTAATTATCATTTTCTCTCTCATGTTTGATGGTTGAGAAAGCTTGAAAGAATTTTCAAAGGAGATAATCTAAATAATAGCATCTTCATCTTCATTAGACAAAACTCTTACATCAAAACATCTTCATCTGAATTTATCCATCAAAACAAGAAAGAAAAAACATAGTTTTGTCCGAATTTATTATCCATACACAAGAAAATAATGGAGTCTTTTCCCATTCAATTAAAGTGAGAAGTGTGGTTTTTTAAGAAATCATTGGAGATAAAAGTAGTTGTTATATAATGATGCACATATCAAATTTTAAAATACTTGTGACTTAGAATCAATCAACTTCATTTTGATGCAAAGACTATCATCTAAAGTCAATGTTTTTGAAGGAAATTGTAGTTAAATGTCATTCAAACCAAACCCATTCCTAATACAGTACTTTTATTAAAAAAAAAAAAATCATACATGATACTTGAAGCTAATGGCATATATATATAATTCCGAAAACATGAACTAAATTTTTGACTGAACGAAAAATGCTGACTAAAATGGTTTGAGAATCAAATTTTCACAAATTCTTATTAACTATCAACAACTCAGCATGTGCTAACTACATTGTTCTTATAATGTTGCAGACATCTAAGTATCTAACAGCAAAGTGCAAAATACACAAAACATACATCATTGTTATCAATTCTAAGAGAACAGAAGACCAAATTGCAAATGCTAATCTTTCGTTCAAACATACGACGCATCAGTTAGTCCCCCAGCCATCCTCTCAGCCTGCTCCCCACGCTCACCTGAGAATTCATATTTAAAACTTGAGTACATATGCTGACTACACAAAAATGTTAACATTTTATGTTTTTTAGACAATTCACTGGAGCAAATGGTTACCTGTGCGGATTCTTATTACATCAGATACAGGGATCACTGCACAATCAACGTTCTATTAGAAATATGATACAGTTCCAAATTGAGTTTAATAGTTTTACATTTTGAATCCAGATATTGTACTGTAACTCTTATACCCTCTTTAAACTATTTTATTATGAAAGATTCTAATAAAAAATATCAGGTTTGTATCAGCTCAAAACAGACCACGGCGTATAATTTATTTCCAGCAAAAGATGTTGGCCTTACAGAAAATTTTGCCATCACCAATCTCCCCAGTTCTTGCCGTCTCCATAATTTTGTTTATCACTGCCTCAACCTGAAAAAATGCATGATATATATTAGATATGCTGCAAAAAGCAATATTTTGTTTGTAATTAAAAGTAGTATGAAGTTTAACTCAAACTACTAAATAATTCAAACACCACTGAACTGAAGAAAACGGTTTCGTTTAATCTCTTGAAATGCAACACTTTGAAATAGTGACTAGTCATCGATGAGTTCAGAAGAGGCTGAGAACGTAGGAACCAATGGTAATGGTCTTATCATATCCAAGAAAAAGTTTGTGCTTTACTCTCACCAATAGATCTAGCCAAAAAAACTGAGAAGACCCAAATCCATAGACAACTGACATTGTCATGTTAACTGTTTAGAATATTAGGCATTTAAGATTGTAGCACACGAATCATGATGCCAGTGATTACTATCAAATGTCAACACACCTGGTCTTTTCTCACCACAATTTCCATTTTAACTTTGGCAACAAAATTGTCTTCAGAAAATTCAGAACCTGTGAAGAATACACCATGAATAAAGGACAAGGATGTAAGTGAGCATGTGATCTATATGTAATATGCACAAAACCAAAAGTATACAAACAAATCCCAAAGGAAGGAAAAATGTAATTCTTGAACTATATATAGCAGAACAAAAGTTACAAACATAAAACACGGCTGAAGTTGGGTGGCCACAGGCCTAAATTTGTACGCTAACATTTAGTAAAAAAAGAAAGAGCAAGTGTTTTTTTAAGGCACAAATTGAACAAAATTTACTATAACAAATAGTTTAGTGATGAAATATGGACTTCAAAAATGTATGACGATAACAAAAACTCCTCCAAACTCTTGACATGAATTTGTCTTAGAAGTTAACAAGGGTGAATAGAGCACTAAATTTAGGTCGGTTAAGATCAGCGACGTACTTACCTCCCTGCCTCTCTTTTGAGCCACCCTGAGCACCAAACCCCTTGACATCAGATACAGTGACACCACGAATTCCCATTTTCAACAAACCCTTCAAATTTTACAATAAAAAATTCAGTATATTAGCACAAGGCCAAGGGCTTCCTGGATGAAAAATACATAAATGAGCCGCATTGACCAAATCAATTATTCAGAGGTAAAGGTACTAGGGTACAAGTACAAGTAGAAAGTCTAAAGTCATGGATCTCGTCCAAAATCACTGTATTAATCTAAGGCTAACTAACTAACTAACTAGCCGAATTCAGTCCAAAAACACTAACAGAATTTCGTCAAGAAAATACCATAATAGTTAACTGAATTTGCAATGAATTAACCACCACTTGTAAACCATGTCAAGAAAGTACAGGTATCAAAGACAATGCATCCAATTTAGTGAAAATAACAATAATCAAATTTTACTTTAGACATGCAAAAAAAAAAATGAAAAATGAAAATGTATTACCGAAGAAACCTGAGGGATTCTCCATGGCCTGTTCATGTTAAAACAAAATAGTAAACAACATAAGCATCAAGAAAGAACTGAATTAAACTGATTTCACAAAAAAAAAAAAAAAAAAAAAAAAAGCGAAAAAAAAAAAATAAAAAAAAAAAAAAAAAAAAAAAGGCAAAAGAAGAGTGTTATAACCTGAGAATGGCTTCAACTTTGTAAAACTTGGATTCAGGAACATAGTCTAAAAGAGAGATCAAAGATTTAGCAACAGGATTTGAGTATGAATATGGATGAACATAGCTATAGGAAAGAAATTCAAACCAGGAAGGTTTTGAGCTCTGATTTTGGGAAGAATCGAAGCATTTCCGTTGCTTCTTAGGACCACATTGCGATGGGGAGAATCTCCGAAACGCTTGCGAATGACGCTGAAACTCGAAAAAGGAATTTGAGTTTCTTTGAGATGAAAACTCAAACCGTTGAACACGTTCGGTTTTGCAATCAAAGCCATTTCTTCTTACTTCTCACTTTGCTGACCACTCTCTCTCTCTCTCGCTAGACACAGTATTGACTTTAATTGAAATTTTGCTGAGTAATAATCGCTACAGTGGAAGCCTAATTTTTTTTCTTTTCTTTCGTGAGTTTCTTAAAAATGCCATATGTTTATTTTTTTGGTCAACCCTTTTATTTATAAATTCATCTCTTATATTTTGTTAACTCTCAAGAATATGTCGCCATATGAGTCCTACAATGTTCGAGGAATTAATCTTCGCAGTTATGTTTGAAAAGATATTCAATTCATTCCAGTAAAAATCTATTTCTTTAAGATAAAAAGTGTATTATATTTGCTCCAACATAGCACCTGTATAAAATACAATATTTTTTTTATCAATTGGGTTAATGTCTTTCATTAATTATTAAATATTTTTTTTATTAATCGTAATAAAAAAAGTAATTAGTCATTTTTATTTGTGACAAACGATAATACTTGTTTAAAGTATTGAAATTTTAAATAGTCTTAGATTATGTATTTTATTGGCCAAAATAATTTCTAATGTTAAAATAATTCAAATGTGTTTGATTTTAAAAAAAAATTAAAGTATGACAACTCAATTTGTACTGCATTTGATTTATAAAATTGTTTGTGTTGTAAGAGACATGACAAAAGTTAAAATTATGTCATCACCACCGGACCGCAACATAATTTTTTGTCCATTGTCTGAAGAGTATGTCTAACATATTAAAACAGTTTTTTTCACCAAAAATTATATAAGATAAAAAATATTCAATACCATAAAGTTGGTTTGTTTTGCTATTGTGCGCTATTTTGTGTATCGTAGAAGATGAGTGATTTTGTGTACAGAATCAGCAAGGCGAAGGAATGGGAGGAATTGCAAAGAAATGGGTCCACTTTCGGCGGTGAACTTGACAAGTCTTCTTCTTTCATCCATCTTAGCAAACTCGATCAGGTTAATTAATTTCATGTTTTTCTAATATTTTGATTTCATTTCACTGTTTTGCTCATCTTCATATAATTCGCTTCATTCATTGGGATTCTGAATTCTATAATTATTTTATTATTGTAGGTTCGATCAACGTTGGATAATTTTTTCTTGAATTCTAAAGATGAACTCTACCTGCTTCAGATTGATGCTAAAAAGGTTTGCACATACTTCACCTTCACTATGCTTTTTTTTTTTTTTTATTATTATTATGTTAGTGATTTTATTTGCGAATAAATAATTAAAAACCATGCTTATGTTATTGTTTTGTACTTTATTAATGGTAGTGATGATGGTTATTAGAAAAGTATCACTCAACTAAACTCTGTTTCTATTCATAAAGTGACACTTATTAGTGTGTATTAAAATTTGAATTGTTCACATGAGAATACACTAGATTATACAGGACTTTGTAGGAAGATATAAATCTGATCTGATTGCCATTGAAAATTTAGGTTTTCCCATGAAAACACTTTCATTAATAATTCAATGAAATAATAAATAAGCGTAGCACAGTTATTTGTTATTAGGCTACTCTATTGTCTTGCTAATTGTAAAGTAATATTTTCTCTTCTACTATGCTATTTCCTCAGCTTGGCGATGGTTTGGTTTATGAAATTGTGGACGGTTCAAATAGCTTCCCTCATTTTTACGGGCCATCTAGAAGTTTTATCCCTCTCCCTCTAGACGTGGTCACAAAAGCGGAGAAGCTGTCTCTCTCTAATGGTCGGTTCAGTTGTAGTTTGCTTGATTAGGTATTCTGTTGATTAGCTGTCTGTCATTTTCTTGTTTTCTCATGCTTTCTTGTGATGTGTGTGTAAGGAGCATGAATGTTAGTTCTATGTAACTGTCTAACAGACAAACCTTGATCATCTTTTCTTAATGAAGGAGATAGAATGTTGAGTTACTGACATGCTAATGTTAAGTATCTGGATAACCAATGATTATATTCTACTATTTACCAATGATTAACTGTTTGTGTTATCCTTTTTTGCAAAAATATGCAACTAATCACTTTAGTTCTTCATATGGATGAAAAGTTGATATTTTGGATGTCCGAAAAGATAATTTGGTGATTAAATTTTTAGAATATAAATGTGGCGAGGATTTTCCCTTAAAAAAATGTGGCGAGGATTTTGATTTTGAGAGATTAAAATGGTGATTATAGAGAGAATTTTTTGAGACCAACTTGAAGATACACTTTTAGTGAAAAAGCAAGATTATACAGTATACTACTCACAGGTAGTGTCTCTGTCATTGAACCATTATTCCTCAGTTGATGTTTACAAAACTATGGCGACAATACTATACAGTATACTTTGCCATATCATTTTTACAAAATGAAAATTCCGTGCATCTGTATACCATCAAGTGGAATGTGCAGCTAGTACACTTGAAAGCGTGGATTAATGAGTTTAATATCTCTGCTTTTCTATGTGGACGTTTAATTTTGTCCGACTTATTTTTCTATTTTACATTTTTCATAATCTGCATATTCCAGGAATCAAACCAATAAAATTCACTTACAAATCTAAATTGCGAATCCCAAATTTAAAAACAAGTAGTATCTCTTATTTTTATTAATCATGATTTGTTCATTCTATCTTTTCAATCTCAAAAATTTGAACCTGGATTGGCTGCTGTTATGGTTTCATCTCATGCTGTCACAGAAATGTGAATTGTGAAGCTTTGGATTTGCTCTCTTCACATCATAGTTGCTCATTTATTTTGTCCAAAAAACTGGAAAAATAAATGCGATTGGAGGAAGAGAGAGCTGACCACAACTAATCTCAATTCCAAAAAAATCCAAGAAAGAGGCCAGCATGCCATATTGCCATAGTAGCTTCTATGAGTTTTATAAGGAAAAATGTAAATCACTTTGAGTTGATATGTTAAATAGTATTGCAAAACATTAGCCGAAAAGAGGGAGGGAAAGAAATTTTAAGCTTTGTTTGCGAGTTTGGAGGGAAATGGATGACATTGAAAAAAATGAAGGAGCAAATGGAAGAAATAGAATACATTAGAAGGGGAGCAAATAGAATTCATTTTTCTTCATAATACAGTATCCTCCTAGTTTAGGGAACTAAAAAATTGTATTAGAGGAGAGTTTTGGTTTTTTCTTTTCTAAGGTTTATATGAATTCTTCAAATTCAATCTATGTTGTTGTCATATTCTTAAAATTAACAATATATTAATCATAAACATTAATTTATCATTCTCTAAAAAATGCTCTTTAACAAAATTTGAAAGATTTCTTCATTTTCCCCTATATTTTCCACATCCCAAAACAGCAGCACCAACTCCTTCCTTCTCTAAACGAGACACTGCTATCAACCGCCTAGATGAATATAGTTTGGGTTTTAGGATTTCAGGATTTACACATTTTCTATTGAAAAACACATTGAGTCCCTGGTATTTATTGTAGGAAAAAGAATAGTTTGGTTTGTGTAAAATCACATTGTCTTTGAGGATTTATTCACTTGGAGCAAAAAATCTTGATAATGTTACAGAGATTTCAGTAGAGCAAAAAATATTGATAAATTAACAGACATTTCAAGATCTGAACTAGGTAGCAGAATGGCCAAGAGATTATCACCAAGAGGGGAGAAAAGGGGGAATAAGATTCCATGTTGTAGAGAAATTTAACTGTTTGATCAAAATTAGACAACTCATATATCGAATTCATATTTTGAATTTAATTTACATAGTCAGAACAGGAGCCGTCAAATCTTCATCTAATAGTTCAAATTGCTTGATATCGGCTAACACATGATCTCCTAACTGAAGGAGATCCATATCCTGGGGGAGCGAAGGGTGATATCGGGGGTGTGGGATGAGTGAGGGAAGATAGTAGTGAGCATATATTTACCGCTATAAACCTATTTAGTTATTAATATCAAATCTTTGAATGGTTTTAAACCAAATGATAACATAAACTTAAAATGTCAAATCAACCAAACAGGTTCAGAACTTAATTTTTTTGTTACTTGATTACTATTTAGTTGTTCCTTTTGTTCTTTTGTTGCAATTCACAAAGATAGATTCATTCTTCTGTGGAATTTTATTTAGATAGCTTCTTTGTGATTTGAAAATTAAAAAACTAGTATATCTAGAGGCTAGTATTTTATTGATTAAACTATAGCAATAAAATAATAAAATACCCAACTTTTATGAGGCTTATATTTTGCAGCTTCCTCCATGTGGTCATGTCAGTGATCACTTCCAACTGGATCTGCTTCATTATATTTCAATAGAATCTTAGGCAGTAATGATCCTTTATGTCATTTTAAAGTAAACACATTTCTTCACAAAGAAGCATGAACACTTCACATGGGGTCAAGAAGCAGATGCAAATCTCTGTGATAGCATATTCTTAATTCTTAATATGTATAATACATTTGACCTTGAATAGGTCATATGTAACCACATATATAGGAAGTCAATGTATGCCAGCACATAGGTAATAATAGGATATGCTATAGGGTCAATGTATTTGTCTGCAAGTACTATCACCATGCCTATCAAATGGATAACATTGTAGGGTATAGCATAGGCATGAAAGTTATTGGATCAAGTTTCAATCTCTTTGCTTTGAGGTTGAGGTTAGTATACGTCAAACAAATATCGACAATGTCTTCGAAGGAGTAGCCCAGTGATAAGGGTTAGGAAACTGAAGGAGTTGTATGTAGCAAGTTCAGAGTTCGATCCCTGCGACAAACATTTCTCCCTCCCCTTAACTAATTAATCACTAACATTTGCCTATAAAAAAAAAAAGAATATCAACAATTAATGTTAAAAGAAGTTGTATTTGGTCAATACTCAATAGCAAGTTCTGTTTTGATGAGTGATGAGTTCGTGCTACTTGTAGGCCAATGTTTTGTCTCTTGTTCTAAGTGGAGAATCATCACCATGAATGAGGCCAAAACCAATTGCATTGATTGTTCAAATCAATGCACTGGAAGGGAAAGGGGTTACTGTGAGTGTGAAGTGCCCTTATCGGCAATACCTTAGTTCAAGGAAGGAATATTGATTTTCTGCTTCTCAATGTGAATTCTCTTTTTCTTACATAATCATTTAAGTGGCCCCTTTCTTTTCTCTTTATTACTTGCAATTTAAGCCACACATACGGTTGCTAAAGCATTCAAGGGCTAATTATTAATTATCAGTAGCTTATTTACCACATGTTCTGAGGAGGAACTTGATTCATTTAATTTGGTTTAGAATTGTTAGCCAATCTAATCACAGATCATCAGAAACTTGGAAAGGTAAAAACAAATTCATTTATTTGAATATCCATTTGTTTACGTATCGCTTAGTTGACTTCTGCAGGTAACGTGATTATAAATTTCCTTGTGCTACTTAAATTGTGGCCACAACATCAATGTTTTTGAGGTGTTCTTAATCATAAATGTTGCTGTTTTAGTACTCGTTTGGAATCACGGTGGATACCTCAGTAACGAGCCACTCCTATTGGTACTACTGAGTATGACTTGTATTTGTTGAAAAGTGGTCAGATTCGCTAGCAGAGCTAGCTAGCGAACCGGAATCTAATCTTGTACATTGGACTGTAGTAGTATTGTAATAACAATTTGTAATATCCAATCATAAACTTGAATAATCAAAAATCAAATCAATCACTTTGTTGTTGGACATGTAAATACAATTAGTCTAACTCTCTGAACCATCGCTTATGTTCTTTGTGTGTGTTTTATTTTTCAATTTGCTTTAGAATGACATTTGATGTTCTAATATTAGGAATAAACAATTTTAACTATCACTTTTTCATAAGAGAAAAAAGTGATAACGAAAACTCATTATCAAGATCAAGATATATTAAATTTTCTGAGCTTATCTCTGGCAGTCTGTTTTCTAACTATCAAGATTAAAGTTATCAAGGGATAAATTATACCCTGAATATAAAAGTGAGGCACATAAATTAAGAAAGGATAGTAGTACACCCCAGCTACCAATCATTGTCTGCATACAATGAATAAGCATCCACATATAAGCCAACTATAAAATAATATGGTGTGCACTAACCAACCTTTTAGTTGCAATTGGTCAAAGTTTTAACATGTTTATTAATAGTATGATTTTTTTAGACGCATGCTTTGTAATATTCACTCACCAGTAGTTTCCAAAAACCTACTCATGATCTCAGCTGTTACTACGAGTATTCGGGGACTTCGAAATAAATAAGGAGAATGTTCGAATAACATGACAGTGCCACCCATGTATCCACCAACAAAGCCTTCAAACTTATTTGGTTGCTTGTGTTTTTTTTTTTGGGAATTTGTCTGAATTATTGCCCTAGAATGTTTTTATTTTTAATATTGGCTCTCAATATAGTTCGTGTCAAGTCCCAGACAGCCAAAGTTTGTATCAACTGGGTTGCACATACCTAGCGATGTGTATTCTTGGATTGTAAGTCTGACTCGACTTTACAAAATCAACTTGATACATAAAATATAGCGAGTGGTATGAACAATTTAGGATAAGCTCAAATTGTGATTATAATTCAATCCTACAAAACCAATCTGTTAAGTGACAAGTGTCCATGTTATATAAGCTCTAATTGGACGATATCTCTAGTCAATAATATGAGACTTGAGTGTTTTGTAATATTAATGGAAAAATAAATAGAGCAAATATTATTAATATATAGTTTAAAATGACTTTTTGTTGAAAGTTGTTCTTTCTGATCAAGTTCTTAGCATTGCGGTCCAACAGGAGCAGAGTATAAGACACTTCTAGATTACAGCATTGATCCATGAGGTTCATAGATAATCAATGCTTTAAGATAATTACAAGAGCCATGTAAAACATAAGTATGATTAAATGATTAATAAGCTCTTCCAATTCTAGACAGCTAAAAAGATTTTGAAAATTTGATAAGAAAAAAAAGATGTTGGAAAGGAGAAAAGCTAAAGAAAAAAGGGTCTTAGTAAATAGCAAATGGAAATCTCAAAAGTAAAGATGCAGCTAGCCTAAAGTGACTTCACCATTAAACAGTGGAATGGACCTACCACTTTGTCAATGCGTATGAACTTAACACATTTAAAAGGACGATATAGCCTTTATTAGCAGGTGTTTTTATTTCTTATTTGTCTTTCAAATCTTCAATCATGAATAAGAATAATGTTTTGTGCTCGACAAAATCATTTAAGCCTAGCAACATTTATAATGGACGAAAACTACTTTGAATAGGAAGCTTTGTGTTCATATGAACCTTCCCCAAATACCTTATTGTGAGAGATTGCAACAATAATGGCATGCGATTTGTTTTCTTTAATCATAGAGATGAGCTTCAAAGTGTATGAACTACAAACAATTAGTATGCGCTTGCACTTGGTTGTTGCTTTACTAAATGTTCATTATTAGAGAGATTCATTATTGCTTCTATACATTATGTAGATTCGAAAACAAAGTGATCTTAATTAACACTAAGTATAGAGAAAAGTGAGGATTGATTAAACATACAATGATTAATTAGAGAGAGTTGTTGGAATGCACAACCAATATAGTACAAGAATGACATCCTGCCTTTAACTATAATGTAATTTGGCAGTTTCAAATGCAACATAAATTAGTCAAACATAGATGTCTTTGTTTGACTAATTTACTTTTAGAGTATGAGTGGATGAGGAAATGTAATGTCTTCAGAGAATTCAAATGCTTTGAGGTGAATTTTACTATTTGGATAATAATTTGAAGAATTTTCAAAATGGTGGAAATTTATGAAGTATTTTGTTCAAGTTAAATTGAGATAATTTCAAATGACACCTAAAAGTTAAGAATTTCAAATTCTTCATTGTTATAATTTTTCAAATTTTGCATTTTAGTCCTCAGATTTTCTAAAAATTTCAATTTGACCCCAATAATTTTTCAAAAAATTGTAAATTGACCCTTCAAAATTTTCAATAATTATAATTTGACCCCTCAAAATTTATGAAATTTACAAATTGACCCCTAATTTCAATTTTCAAATTTGGCCAAAAAAATTAAAATTTACAAAATTTGCCCAAAAATGATGACAATGAATTTTTTTTGTTACTCCATCCAAACAAAAGTATTGAGAAATGAAAACATTTTAATTGAATCATTTGAATTACCTAGAATTCTAAATTCTTTAAAATTCCTCAATTACCTCATCCAAACACACTCTTAAGATCATTCTTAGGATTCTACAATGGATCAGGGGCTGCTGAGCATTTTTATATTTTAATTGGATAGCATATCATAGATAAAATTAGAGTTTTGATACACTAATTTTTTTTTTTTACAAGAACAAAACTAACTTATTTTATTCAAAATATCATCCTCAATATAAGATGATATATGACCATGACAATAAAAACTACCATACGACAATGACATTGTGGGTAAGAAATGAGGCACATTGTTTGCTTGTCGCATAACAAAATTATCTTAAAGTTTGGTAAACTAGAAAATAAGTTTTACAATAATTTAAAATAGTCCCTAATTCTAAATTGGTACCAATTTTGTTGACGATGTCATCAACCACCTGCTTACATTCAACTTCTATAGACAACGTTGCTAAACCTCTATTGCCAAGCCAAATTATCGTCTCTTTTAGACCACAAGCTTCCGCTTCTTGTGGATGTGGAATGCCCTAAAACCAAACTGTTTTTGTAGTTATATACTTGCCATTATCTCCCCTTAGACACATTCCTATGTGGTAACACTTTTGATCCTTGAAAAATTTCGCATCTACATTGCATTTAACCTCATTCATGGCTAGATTTCTCCATGTTGTCTACCCGAGTGATGGTATTCCTACCCAAGTGTGATACAAGTATCCATACGTTGCTGCCTTGCACGCACCTGCTGCCATTGATACAATGATTCACGCGCCAACCTAACTAACATTTTAAATTTGTATTTCAACATAGTTTCATAGCTTCTCATTTCTACGCTTCCAAATAAACTACAGTCATATGGGATAACAACTCGAGTATACTCTAACTACTTACTCAATTGTTTAAGAAATAAATGAATATTTAAAACTTAGATACAAGGAGAGCCGAATCTAAAAGATTAGTTCTTCATGTGAAAGAGTCTCAAGCGTCCTAACAACTATCTTTTAAGAACTGACTTATATGTCGTGAAAGCATAACTTGACCCCAAAACACACCGCTAATTGCAAGATTAAAAAGTCAAGCTCGACATATATTTTGTAAGCAATAAAAAAAACAAAACATGATTTTTATATCGGCAAGTAGCAAATTACTAGCTTAAAGAATCTGTCCTACAAAAATTGTCGTTAGTTACGGCGAATCAACACGATCATATGCATCTGCATGAGTCCATTCATAACATATAAATATTACTTAGCTACACCATTATATTTCTATTAATTAAGAAAGACGTTTATTGTCTCATAACTTGCTATGATGCGACATTTTATTATACATTAAATATTTGTGATTTATTGTTCTATAATACAGTACTATCATATTCATACTACGTACCATAAATTTTTTTAAATTATCATCATTAAATTTTGCCTTTTCTTTTTCGACGTACACATGTTACTATATATTATTTTGTTCAAAATTCAAAGTATGCACCGCACTTTATTTTTATATTCAATCTTTCTTTTTTCATGAAATATTCGGTCTAAACTTACAAGTATGAAACATAAATTAATCAATAACTCATAAACACATCTTTGTAAGAATGTAAGCACACATAAAATACCTATATTTATTTTATAATCTGCAATTTGCACGGTATTTTTTTCTTCATTAGTTTAGAGGCAAGATCCACACATATTTATGTTTATTTTTAATTATTGTTTTAAGGTTATTTGTACACATACAAAAAATATCAATGAATTGTGTTACTTTAATGGAAATGTTTCCTTTTGAATGGGTATTTACCTTTTTTATAATACTATTAATTAATATTATCCTATTACACATATTTCTCTTTATGCAATAAATAGTTATGCGTAATTTTACTACAAGAAATATTGAAATTAGAGAGGAACAAGTTTTTCAAATATTCTAAAACAAATTTTCAAATGTATTTTTTATTAAATAATATTATTATTTTCTCAAGTACACTTTTTTTAAATTATCATTATTATTTTATTGGAGCAGATATAAGAAGAGAGCAAGTGATTTAGTTCCATGTCCCCCTTGGACTTTTTTTTAAATAACCCCCCTTCGACATGTTTTCTATCACGTCAAAAGTGCTTGCGATTCAACTAATGAACTTTATTTTTGTCATTTTCCAATTTTTCTCTACATGATTTTCCTTCATCAGCAAGTTGTGCTGTATTATTGAATTCAATGATTTGATCATATGACCCCATTAGTTTTGTTTCTAACCAACCATGAAACGAAAACTAGGAGCTCTTGATAAGACAAATTATAAATGTTTATTTCACAACAACTTGGCTAACTTTTTCTTTTCAATGTATTTTTTAGTTTCTCATAGATTTTTTACTAGAAGTTGTTTTATTTGAACATTATCGAACACTAATTTTAAATATTTTTTTTAAAGAACTAATTTTAAATATCTATATGTTGCTAATTCCGCTCAATTCAACCTCCGTTGCATTTTTTTCATATATAAAATTTTATTTTTAATGAAATGTTGTCAAACTTTCGAAAGGCACGTGGGTAATATGTATAACAAGTTTTTTTTAGGGGAATATAACATGTTTTTATTATTATTTAACTTTCTTAAATTACTACTGACATTTTGAATAATATTGTACTCGGACAATTTTTTAAAAAAGTTTAATATTAAATCAATGTTCTTTTGTTTAGTAAAAGTAAATTAAAATTGGGCTTTGGCCCTCTTGTTTTAAAAAAAACAAAATAAAATTATACCAATTATTCAACCTAGGGGTGTTTGCGGTGTGGTTTGATTCGGTTTTGAGACTAAAAGTCATCCGAACCGCAAGATAGAAAAACACGTGGTTTGGTTTGGTTCGGTTGACTTTTAAAACAAAATCTGAACCAAACCAAACCAAACAAATGCGGTTTGGGTTGGATCGGTTGATGCGATTTTTTTGAGACAATACAATTTTTTGTTTTCAACATTAAAATCAAGTTAAAAAGGTAAAACACAACATATTTTCAGCAAGGTTCCGACATTGTTTTTAATTTCATTCCACATTACATTTTCATTTTCATCAAACAACATAAACCAAATTAAAATACGTGGACAAAAATTAATTTCATTAAGTAAGAAATGTAAAATACTTAGATTTTATCATTCTCTAAAAGTTCAAGTAGCATATAAATATTTTTGAAATAAAAAGTAAAGAAGAAACTTAACAAAAGAAAAAAATGTCATTTTATAAAACTTTTCATTGAGTTTCTATGAGTATTGGTCTAGGTGACATAGATTTTAATTAGTGTTTTTAATATGTTGCGGTTTGGTTTGGTTTGTAAAATGAAAACTGTTGTAGCAACAAAAGTAAGTATTTATGTTATCGTCTCCACAGGGACTGGTGCGATATTCTAAGCCGTTCAACAATCAATATCGTTCTGAGCTAGGGTTGTCGGGTATTTTGTTTCATAAACTAT